>JGI24890J29729_1000978_pt1 | contig 14442 bp, 18 predicted proteins | sample FreactcultureFD7_FD_29729 | JGI IMG/M metagenome (IMG submission 29729)
AGAATGGTTGATTTTGATACAATGTCCACAGCTGCTCGAATCTTCTCTAAAATTACTGGAAAATCTATAGAGGTTAAATCAACTGGTATCCGCAAGGATGGGGATCAAGAATTATTTGCGATTGCTGTTTTTGGAGAAAACGCCCGTGATGTAATGAAGGCTGTTGTGCCTTATATGCATCATCGTCGCCGCGCTAAAATTTGGCAAGCCCTTAACAAGTACAGAGGGCCACGAATTCGCTCTTTTGAAGATCTTGGTATCGATATCAACACTCTTCTCTCCAAGCCCCTTGAGGAAACCAAATGACCGACATATCGTCCGCGACACTCGACGCTCCCCCGACGACACCTCCGACTCCGACGACACCGCCTCTTCCGAACTCGGCGGAGGCTCGGACTCCGGATGGGACGCTGAAGGACGCCCAGACTCAGACTCCGCCTTCGACACCTGAGCCCGCTGCCAAGGACCCCGCCGAGAAGCCCACGCCCCCTGCGGTGCCGGAGAAGTACGATTTCAAAGACACCGACGCCAAGGTGGTCGAGAAAGCCACGCCGATCTTCAAGGAACTCGGCCTAACCCAAGACGCCGCCCAGAAGCTCATCAACCTCTACAACGCCCAGGCCGCCGAGACCACCAAACTCGTCAACGACATGCGGACCGACTGGCGCACCCAGACCAACGCCCTGCCCGAGGTCGCCACCAACCCCCGCGCTGTCGAAGACATGGGCCGCGCCAAGGCCGTGATCTTTGAGAACGACCCCAAGGGCCTCGCCGAGTTCAACGAGGCCATGGACCTAACCGGCGCCGGCGACCATCCCGCCGTGGTCAAGGCCATGCTCCGTTTCGCCTCGCGCGTGAACGAAGGCTCTCACGTCTCCGGTCGCGGCCCCAGCGATGCTGGCCAGGTCTCCCCGTACAAGGCTGCGCGACCCACGGCCGCTCAAGCCATGTACCCAAACCTTCCCACCGCCTCGCATTAACCGGGCCCCGTCGCGGGTTGAACAGCTAACGCTCAGATCGGTAACGCAGCGCACCACCAACCCTCTTTAAGGAATCGACCAAATGGCTACCATTGGCAGCACAGCCTTAACTTACGCAGATTGGGCCAAAAGGATGGACGACGGCTATCGCGTCGCGAACATCATCGAGCTCCTGTCCCAGACCAACGAGATCCTCGACGACATGCTCGTGGTCGAAGGCAATCTCCCCACCGGTCACAAGACCACGGTCCGCACCGGCATCCCGCAGGCCACGTGGCGCCTGCTGAACACCGGTGTGCCGAACGCCAAGTCGACCACCTCCCAGATCGTCGACACGTGCGGCAACCTCGAGACCTACGCGGTCATCGACAAAGACATCGCCGACCTCAACGGCAACACCGCTGAGTTCCGCCTGTCCGAGGTCAAGGCCTTCCTGCAGGGCATGTCTCAGCAGGTCGCGGCGACAATCTGGTACGGCAACCAGTTCGTCAACCCCGAGCGCTTCACCGGCTTCGCCCCGCGCTACTCGACGAAGAACACCTCCAACTCCAACACCGCCAACAACGTTCTCGATGGCGGCGGCACCTCCTCCACCAACACCTCGATCTGGCTCGTGACGTGGGGCGACGACACCTGCCACGCCACGTTCCCCAAGTCGAAGATCACCGGCCTCCAGCACCGCGACATGGGCGAGTGGCCCGTGACCGACTCCGCCGGCAACACCTACCAGGCCTACCGTGACCACTTCAAGTGGGAGATCGGCATGGTCCTGCGCGACTGGCGCTACGTCGTCCGCATCGCGAACGTCGACGTGACCCAGCTGACCGGCGTCTCGGCCGCGAACCTGATCAACCTCCTCGTCCGCGCTCTCTACCGCATGCCGACGGCGCCCGCCAACGCCACGGCGATCCAGACCTCTGACACCCCCGAAGTCCGCGCAAATATGGGGCGGGTCGCCATCTACGGCAACCGCATCATCCGCACGTACCTCGACCTCCAAGCCATGAACAAGACCAACGTCCTGCTCCGCCTCGAGGAATTCCAAGGCAAGGTCGTCACCACCTTCCGCGGCGTCCCGCTTCGGACCTCTGACGCGCTCCTGTCCAACGAGGCCCAAGTACTCTAGGTCTTAACGATGATTGATCAATTTAGCCTTAGAAAGCGGTTAAGCTACAATCCAGAAACTGGCCTTTGGACGTGGGTTTGGTGTCCACCTCCAAATCAGCGGCGTACTGGAACTGTAGCGGGTAACACTCGATCTGATGGTTATGTCCTCCTTCGCTTGGATGGGGTACTATACTATTCACATCGACTTGCCTGGTTTTATATGACTGGGCAATGGCCTACTCAGGAGATTGATCATGTAGATCGTGACCCTAATAACAATTGCTGGAGCAATCTTCGAGAAGCTTCTAGTTCTGACAACAAATGCAATAGTCAGATGAACTCAAGAAACTCATCTGGCTTTCGCGGAGTTGGATGGATGCCTCAAGTAGGTAAGTGGCAGGTACATGTTAATGGTATGTATTGTGGCCGCTTTGACGACTTAGAGGAAGCGATTGCCTTTAGGGACTCCTTCGCTCAAGAACTTCAAGGTAACTTTGTGTCTCTGAACACTCGAAAGGCTTTGTAACATGATCCTCGACGGACTCCTCACCTTCACCGGCACCTCCAATGGTGCTTCGGGCGGCATCACAGCCGGTGCCCAGACCGATCTCCCCACGACCGGCACTCAGGCGGCCAGCAACATCATCGACCTCGGCCTCGTTGGCATCCCCACCTCCGCCAATGGTGGAGGTGGCGGCGCCCGTGACATCGGTGTCGGTGACGACCCCTCGCTCAAACTTTCCGTGGTCGTCACCACTGCCATCACCGGCGGCACCAGCCTCCAGATCCAGCTGCAGGGCGCCCCCGACAACGGCTCTGGCGCCCCCGGCTCCTACACCACGATGTGGACTGCGCCGGCGGCCGTGGTCGAGGCCAACCTCCTCGCGGGCACCCAGCTTGCGAACATCGACATCCCGCGCCCGGCTCCCGGTCAGGCCCTGCCGCGGTTTCTCAAGCTGAACTTCATCTCCGTCGGCACGCACTCCGCCGGCGCCGTTGAAGCCAACATCGTTCTCGATCGTTTCGACCAGATCACGGGCACAACGGGCGCCCTCTCCGGCTATCCCGCCGGCATCAACGTCGCCAACTGAACGGAGCACAGCAGTGAACAAGACACTCCTCCCCCTGTTCACTGCGCTCTCGCTGGGGCTCTGCGCCCCAGCCTTTGCGCAGGTCAACACCGTCCCGCAGACTGGGCTCATCACAGGCATCCTCAAGAACCCAACCTACACCGCCTCGTCGGCCGGCCTCGTTCCCGCCGCGTCGGCCACGGACATCTTCTGTCTCAACGCTTCGTCGACGAAGAACGTCATCCTTCACCTCGTGACCGTCTCCGGCACGGCGGGCACGGCCATCACTACTCCGGTTCTGCTCTACCGCCGCGTCTCCCAGGACACCGGCGGCACTGCAGCCACCAGCCTTGCCCTCCCTGTCGCCGTGCCGAACAACCCCACCGACTCCGCAGCGACAGCAACTGTCACGGCCTACACCGCCAACCCGACGGTCGTCGACCCCTCGCCCTCCCTGATCCGAGGGTCGGCTGTCTCCTTCGCCGTCACCACGACAGCCAACCGGCCCTTCGAGATGATCTTCGGCACGGCCGTTGACATGTTCGAAAAGGGCGTTTGGCTGTCCAAGGGCTCGGCCCAGCAGCTGTGCCTGAACCTCAACGGGGTCTCCATCTCTTCCGGAGTCCTCGCCATCAACTTCGAATGGACGGAGAACTGACCCATGGCCCGCTGGAAACTCGCCTGCCCGCACTACATCAACACTCCCGGCATCGAATGGGAGTACAACGAAACCAAGAACGGCAAGGTCAATCGCAAGCGCTTCGCCGTTCCGCGCTACCTCAACACCGCCGACCCCGGCGACTGGACCAACAAGTGGGGCTCTAAGGACGACGAAGACGGCGAGATCATTGTCTGCCTCGAAGGCAAGGGGGAGCGCGGCGACATCGTCTTCATTGGCGATCCGACCCCCGACATGATCCCGCTCGACGACGAGGCCAAAACCATCTCGGCCAAGTTCGAATCGCGCTGGTCCTACCGCCCCGAAACGGCCGAGGTCGACTTCTCCCAGTCGCTCGTCGACAAGTTCGAGGCGGCGATGGGCGACATCACCTCCAAGCCCGTTGAGGTCCCCGGCATGTCCGACCTCGTTGCCAATCTTGCGGCTCTGACCGCGGCCATCGCCGCATCCCAGCCCAAGTCCCCCGTCCACCTGAAAGGCTAACCCGCCATGGCCGGCACCTTCGGACAGTTCTCAACCCCCATTGGCCCGACCAATGGCGGGAAGACCCTCGCCTACAACAACTTGGGGACCAGTCCGATCGTGGTGGCCCCCGCCAATGTGAACCGGGGTTCGATCACCTTTCACAACCCCGGTTCCGTCAACGTCGTTATCTTCCCCGTCAATGTTCAGAACACCCCTGGCACCGTCCCCACCAGCAACAGCGGCCAGCCTTCCTACGCCAACACAGCCCTTACCCCAACCACAACCACCCTTGGCGGCGGCCTTATGGTCTACGCCAACGGTGGCCAAATCACGCTCACAGGGGAATGCTCTGGCTCCTACCAAGCCCTTGCGACCTCCGGTTCCAACAACCCTTTGACGGTGATTGAGAGCAATGTTTAAGTTCCTCATCTTGGCTCTGTCCTTGCAGGCGACTGCGGCATCGGCACAGAATGTCTACCCACCGATCGTCCCCCAGAATAACACCAACCTCCTTCCACTGAACAACACTTGGACCGGCACCAATACCTTCAATTCCGCGGTGACGATAAAGGCCGCGTCAACGCTCCAAATCGGGGCGTCGTCGCCGATCGCCATCTATCAGCAGATTTTTCCAGGCGTCACGACCGGAGATGCGCTCAATGCAGCCATCACGATCCCGTCAAATGCGACGGCGCTCAACATTCCGGCCATCGCTGGCTATTTCCGCAATCTAGCGGCGGGCGGCGGAGCGTTCGCCAATGGTGTTGGCCTTTTCTCTGCAGGCACCTGCGAAGTCAACAATTCTTTCTGCTGGGGAATAAATACTCTCCTGCAAGACTCAGCAACCCGAGTAATTGGGTCTGGCACTGGCAGGCTATTGAAAAGCGAACTTGACTATAATGTCATGAACCCGGCTACAAACGTTTACGGGCTAACTGTGACCGGGAACAGCCTTGCTCAACCCGCCTATGCCAATGGATTTCAAGTCGATAGCCTCGGGACAGGGATCAAGTGGACAAACGGGTTCTACGTCAATGATGGCGTCTCAACCATCGCCTTTACAGCCGGCGCGGCGGCTGCGTCCGGATCGAACATCAGTAGCACGCCGGTCGATTTTTCGTATTTCGACGGGTCAAGCGCGAAGCAGACGATCGGTCTCTATGGGAGCGGCGGTTTCCTCGTGCTGAACGGCTCGACTGGGTTTCAGGGATTTTCGGTCTCTAGTGGAAACGTCTTCCTAAATTCTGGATATGGGCTTTATCTGAACGGAACCCGCCAATTGGCGGTGGATGGGCCGGGAACCCATGTGCTTCTCGGCGACGGGTCGACGCCGATCCAATTGCAAACAGTGACCGCCGGGACACCGGCGGCATCGCTTTGCATCACGTCGTCGAACACCATCATCGTAAAATTGACCGCGGGATCATGCATATGAAATACGCGATCGTGATCGCTGCGGGGCTGTTGGCGTCGCCAGTGGACGCCCACGATTTCACCAGGCCGATTATCGACCAGTACGGGGAGGTTGCGCGCGAGCGGATGAAGGATGGGGCCTATGATCCGGCCTCCCCGGTCTTGACCCTCGGCTCGGTGATCGCCACGTCGCTGTTTGCGCCAACGCAGGCCGATCCGCGCGCACCGGCCGACCCGCTTAAACTCGCCAAGCGCGCCCTCCTCGCCCTCAAGATCAAGGATGCCAAAGACCTTGATCTGACCGCCGATGAGGTAGTCGAGATCAAGAATGCAATCAGCATGTTCCCCCCTCTCACGATCCTCCGCGTGCTGGAAGAAATCGACCCTGCCTCCCTGAAATAAAGGCCTATCTCGATGACCACCGGGCAATGGACCCACAACCCCAAGCAGGCGATGCTGCAGCAACTATGGTTCGACACAAACCTTTCACGCTGCTCTAATCCGTGCATACTAAGGAGCCCAAGATGGCAACCGAAACTGAACGCCTAACCACCGCTATCGAGGAGATGAACGCCCATCTCAAGAACGCCTCAGGCTTCCTTCAGGCCATCAAGTCCATGGTTGGCGAGGTCGTGGTCTACATGAAAGACGCCGAGTCTGAGGTCCCAGAAAAGATGCGGCGGTTTATCATGTATATGCACGATGTCCACGACGTGATGAACATGTACTCCGAACAGGGTCACGTCGTTCCCGACTATATCCTCCGCGAGGCCGAGCGCTGCGACGACCGCTATCGCCACCTTCTCAAAGAGGGCAACACCGACCTCGGCTGGATCGAACGGGTCCGCGCCGACATGAGCAAGCAAGCAGGCAATCGCTGGGATCACTCCCGCCTCCTCCCCACCGAGAAAGGTCATCGAGGATGAAACAGGGCAATGCCACACGCAGCGGCCGAGCATCGACGAAGGTCGAGCCCGTGTCCAAAGCCAAGAACCCCCACAAGGCCGCGGCTATCGGCCTCCAGCAGGTTCGCACCCGCGACTACGTCGACCATGGCCGCGGCTTCACCGCCCCCGCCCCGGTCGCCACCACCTACCACAAATCTGGCTCGCAGAGGAAATCCTGATGCTCAACGATGGCGACGTTCTCACCAAGATCTGGATGCTTTTCGACATCGTCCACAAGGCCTCGACGGCCGGCCCTGCCTTCACGCGCTGGGCCGACCTCGCCCGTGCGGAACTCGACAACATCTGGAACAACACCCCCACCGACGACCCCGAACTCCCGCTGGAGGAACCCACCAATGGCTAAGCACCCTCTCGACGACTTCCCCAACACCGCCGGCGCCCAGGGCACCAAGCGCGCCTCGTGCGGCGGCGATATGACCGGCTGCGTCAAGCCCCTGCCCTACAAGGAGCCCGTCGGCCCCAAGGGCATCACCGGCAACAACCGTCCCGGTCTCGGCGGCACCAATCACGGCCCGTCCGGCGGGCAGCAGGGAAGGCACTGATGACACAAACATTCGGACAGAAGGCCGTTGGTCTTTCCTTCAACCCGTCTGGCGATCCGACCGTGAACCTGCTCAAGCAGAAATTCGCTGATGTGATTGACGTATTGGCGACTTTGCGTGAAGAAGCCGCCCCCAGCGAGAAGGCGCATCTTGCCGCCGTCGCCATCACCAAAGCGCAGACCGCGCAGATGTGGGCGGTGAAAGCCGCCACTTGGAAGGACTGACAACATGACCACGGCGACGGATATAATTAACAGGGCTCTCCAAGTCCCCGGCACGCGCACCAACGTGACGGACGCGGAACTCGCAGCCAACTCCACCAACGAGGCGATCCAAGCCAACCTCCGGATCGACAACATCCGTCGCCGCCTCCTTCGCATGGCTCCCTGGAACTTCGCCACGAAGACAGTGAACCTCATTTACATCACCTCCTCGCCCGGCACGCCCGAGAACACCATGGCGGCGACCACGCTCTGGCAGCCGGGCCAGCCGGCGCCGCCGTGGAACTATGAGTACCAATACCCCTCCGACTGCCAGCGGATGTGCTACATCATCCCTGCCACCCAGACCGGCTTCTCCGGCGGCATCCCCATTACCACCGCCGTGACCGGTGGCGCCGCCTCCTTCTGGCAGGGCCCGCCCGTCAAGTACAAAGTCCACAGCGACACCTTCTACCCCGTCACGGCGGCGGCCATTGTCAGCGGCGGCACCAACTACGCTGTCGGCGACATCATCTTCGGCCCCGGCATGATCAACCCGACCTCCGGCACAATCACATGGACCCAAGGCGCCCAGCCCTTTGGCGGCCCGATCCAGCTTCTCGTGACCGGTGTCGCCGCTGGCGTGGTCACCTCCGTAAGCATCATCAGCCAGGTCAACAACACCCAGACAGCGCCCCGCCAGTCCGGAGTTGCAGCCGGCCCCACCATCGGCGGCAGCTACTACGCCCCCTCCATCACAGGGCTGACCAATCCCGTCCAGCAAAGCTACACCACCGGCACCGGCTCCGGCGCAACCTTCAACCTCACCTTCGGTTCCCCCGCCCCGCAGCGCGTGATCCTCTGCAACCAAGAATTCGCCATCGGCACCTACATCCAAGACATCACCGACCCCGACATTATGGACGAGCAGTTCATCGACGCATGGTCCTGCCTCCTCGGCGCCGAACTCTGCATGGCCCTGACCGGTGACAAGCGCCTTGCCAACATGGCCATCGAGGAAGCCAACCGCGTGATCACCATCGCCCGTGTCGGCGACGGCAACGAGGGCTTCACCATCAACGACGTGACCCCCGACTGGCTCCGCATTCGCGGCATCGATTTCGCTTCGCCCTACTCCGGCCCCTTCACCGGCGTTGACTTCGGCGGCATGTGGCCAATCTACGGCTAAGGACTCCCGACCATGCCCGAGACACACGCACAGCCCTCCTTCAACTCCGGTGAGTGGGCCCCGCAGCTCTACGCCCGCGTCGACATGCAGAAGTACCGCTCCGGCGCCGCCTTGATGCAGAACTTCTTCATCGACTATCGAGGAGGTGCGTCCACTCGGCCAGGGACTCAATTCGTCACACAAGTGCACGACACAGCCCACCCCGTACGCCTGATCAAATTCCAAGCCGGGTTCAATACTGGCTATGTCCTCGAGTTCGGCCAGAACTACATGCGCGCCATCTACCAAGGCGCCGTGGTTGCAGGCTCATTGATCTCCACTCCCTACGCCGGCTCCGATCTAGTCCTGCTTAAGTTCGCCCAAACCGGCAATGAGATGGTACTCACGCACCCGGCGTATGTGCCCTACGCCCTGACCTACAACGGGCCCGCCAGCTGGGTCCTCGCCCCTATTTCCTTCGGCTCAAGTCTCTCCGCGCCCACCGATATCGCAGTCGCAACCACCCTCCCGACCTACATTAACGAAGGTACCGGGGCGAACCCGATCCTCATCTTTGGATATTCCTATTACACCTACTGCGTGACCGCCGTCTCCGCTGACGGCCATGAGTCCCTCGCCTCCTCCTCAGCCGGCGTCGGCCCCCGAGTTGACATGCGGGTCTTCCCCTCCTACGGGACCAACCAGATCAGTTGGAATCCTGTGTCCCCTGCGCCACAATACTACAAGGTCTATGCAGCCAACGTCTCCACCTTCGGCATCGCCCCTCCCACGGTCCAGTACGGCTACATCGGCTACAGCACGGGCCTGAACTTCGTTGACGGGAACATCGCCCCTGACTTCTCCCAGGGTGTCCCCGTCGGGCAGAACCCCTTCGCCTCAGGGGGCGTTGGAGTCGCGACCATAACCGTCACGGTTGCCGGCACCTATACCACGGTCCCAACTATCACTTTCAGTTCCGGCACCGCAGCAGCTTACGCGGTGCTCAATGTGACGACCACCCCAACCATCACAGCAGCAGGCACAGGCTACGTCGTAGGCGACTCTATCAACTTCGGCAGAGGCTTGAACCTCATTGTCACCTCTATCGGCGGAGGGGGCACTGTCACAGGATGGGCCATTGGCGGCGCTGGAAGCGTCTCCTCAGGCTCAACCCCAGCCAACCCACTGACCCAAGTTAGCACCTCTGGAGCGGGCACAGGCGCCACCGCCACCGCAACATGGGGCGTCGGGCAGGTCGTGGTCACCAACTCCGGGACCAGCTACAGCGTTGCCCCGACGGTGATATTCTCTGCTGGTACCGCCGCCGCGACCGCCAATCTCCAAGCCACAACCAATGGCAACCCCTCTGTCTGTGCCTTCTTCCAGCAGCGACTGGTCCTCGCTGGGCCCGCTGCCGCTCCTCAGACCTTCAATATGTCGCAGCCGGGAGATTACTACAACTATAACATCCATCAGCCAATCATCCCCTCCGACGCGATCACGGGCACCCTTGTCAGCAACCAACCTAACTCAATCAAGTCCATTGTCTCCGTCCCCGCTGGCATGTTGATCTTCACTGACCAAGCCGCGTGGGTGGTTAATGGCGGCGGCAGCTTCCAAGGCAACTCATCCGCTGTGTCCCCTGAGAACATTGTCGCTACAGCCCAGTCCTTCATCGGCGCCAACGACATGCCGCCGATCATCACCAACTATGACATTCTCTTCGTCCAGTCCAAAGGCAACCAAGTCCGCGATCTTGCCTACAACATCTACTTCAACGTCTTCACCGGCACGGATGTCTCCCTCATCGCCTCCCACCTCTTCTATGGCTACACCCTCACCCAATGGGCATGGGCTGAGTCCCCATTCTTCATTGTCTGGGCCGTGCGAGACGACGGCACTCTGCTCTCCCTGACCTTCCTCAAAGAGCAAGAGTTCCAAGGCTGGGCCCATCACAACACGACCAATGGCTCCTTCCAATCCGTCTGCGCCGTGACCGAGGCTACTGCCACCGCCGGGTCCGTCGACGCCGTTTACGTCGTCGTGTCCCGCGTGATCAATGGCACCACGGTCCAATACATTGAGCGCTTCGCCGACCGGGCCTTTCCCAACGGCCTGATCTCCTCTTGGTGCGTCGACTCAGGCCAGCAGTATGCTGGGGCTCCAACCCTCTACTTCACCGGCGCTGCCCACCTCGCAGGGCAAACCGTGACCGGCCTTTGCCAAGACGACACTGGCGCTGTCTCCACCATCACTCCATTCGTCATGCCCAACACCGGCTTCTTCACCCTCCCGGCCCCGACCACCCCCGGCGCCACCGGCTACACCACCGTCACAGTCGGCCTCGGCTACAACTGCAATCTCCAAACCCTCCCCCTCGAGGTCGGCGAGCCCACGATCCAAGGCAAGACCAAGAAGATTAGCCAGGTCGTTGTCCGTGTCGCCGACACCCTCGGCCTGTCCATTGGCTCGGGCTCCGGTACCCTTGTCCCGATGCAGGATCTCCAAGTCGGCAACATCTCCTCCATGCTCGTTGGCCAGCCGACTCAGATTGTGACCGACCTCGTCAACGGTGACGCCCGCACCTTCCTTGACCCCACCTACACCGTTCCCGGCCAATACTACATCCGCCAGAGCAATCCCTACCCCGCCACAGTCCTCGGGGTGTTCCCGCAATTCACCGCTCAAGATAGAGAACGCTGATGGACACCAACACCCAGATGGGCTACTCGGGGATGTTCTCAACATTCCTCGGCGGCCTGACCTCCGCCTTCGGGGCCTATGCGCAAGGCCAATCCGAAGGGAAGATGTACGACTATCAAGCCGGCGTTGCGCGCATGAACGCGCAGATCGCCGAGCAGAACGCATCGACAGCCAGCGCCACTGGCGAGTTCAATGCCATGCTCTCAGGGCTCCGTGGCGCTGCAACCATGGGCACGATGAAATCCGCCCAAGCCTCTCACGGCCTCGACGTCCGCTCGGGCTCCGCCCAAAAGGTGCAGCAGAGCCAAGGGATGTTCAATCAACTGAACCAATCTGTCATCCGCTCTGACGCCGCTAAGACCGCGTATAACTACCGCACCCAAGCGGCGGCTGACGTCGCGCAGGCGGGAGCGGATACCTTCGCAGGGGAGAACGCTCGCACGGCCGGGGTGATCAAAGCCGATACTTCCCTTGTCGGCACCGCTTCCTCAGTCTCCCAGCAATGGCTACAGAGCACGAAGATGGGTCTGTGGGGCAACAATTCTAACCAGACCTTTGGCGGTTCCTCTGGCGGCATTGGGATGAAGTAACATGGCTGACAAAGTTCCTTACACGGGCGCCCCTGATACGCCGAACCTGAGACTCGAGCCCACCCCGCAGATACACGTCGATGCCCCTGCGGCGGCGTTTGGCGCGAACGTTGGCCAGGCGGTGGAGAACTTCGGGCAGGTCCAAGAGGGGGCTGGAAAGGAGCTCTTTGCTCGTGCCCTCGCCTTCCAAGATCTGACCAACCACGCCACTGCACGCGGCGCTGCGGTTCAGACTGCGCACGAACAGGCCGCGCTGTGGGGCGAGTTCGACTCCAAGGGTGGCATGGACGCCGGGCCCGAGGCCTTGGCCAAACTCCACGCAGACCTCGAGGCCGTCCGACAGAAGAATGGGAAGGATCTCAATCCCACCGCAGCTGAGCTTTATCAAAATGAGGCGGCCTCAACCCAGTCACGCCTCTACATCTACTCCGCCACGCACTCGGCGCAGGCGGTGAAGAAGTATGACATGGATAACATTGTTGCGGGGAAGGCAACAAGGGACGCCATGGTTACCGGTGCAGCAAGTATCGACCCCAATGCCTTGAAAATGGCCTGGGGTAAAGACGTAAAAGACGCTGTCGATATGGGGCACCACTTAGGTGAGGCCCCCGACTCCCCTGCGGTCAAGGCTCGGATTAGTGACAATCACAATACTACTTCCCTTGCCGCGATCACAGGCGCCCTTGCTCGACACGATCCTGACCAGGCCAAGGCCTTACGTGATATTGCTGAAAAGCAAGGTATGCTCACAGGCAAGGCTCTGGATCAAGCTGATAGGAGTATCTCTGAGTCCCAAGAGCGGATCGGCGTCACCAAAACTGTTGCTGAAACCTACGACCCAAAGAAGACCAAAGAGGAGAACGTCAAAGCCGCTGTAGAGGCGTCGGACAAAAAGACTGGCGGGGATGTCGTCGCATCCTCCCGCGTGACTTCTGTCGTCCTGACCAAGGCCGCCCAGCAAGAGGCTATGGACAAACAGAAACTAGACCGGGCCAATAGCACGATTGACGAGTTCATCTCGAAGATCGGGCCCGGTACCTACATGACGCCCGAGCAGCTTCGCAGTCAGCCGGAGCTCAAAGACGCTTTCAGTGTGATCCAATCCAACGACGAGCGGGCAGGGCAGACTGACTTAGCAATCAACGCTCGTCTTCGCCAGCATTATTCCACCGACATCACTATCACGCCTGAGCGTCAGCAGATAATGACGACCTTGATGGGGTTGTCGCGGCGGGACAGTTCAGCATTTGTCAAAGTCGATCCTTACTCCCTTGACCTGACCGCGTATCAACGGAAGGAGATCATCAAGCTCCAAGAGGGTATGCGGAATGGTGGGAGCAGCCCACAGTTCCGAGATCGTGCTACAGAGCAGACCCTGTCGACTATGAAGCCACAGGTTGAGGCCGCCTTTGGCAAGCGGGGCACGCCAGAATACAATGACTTCCACGACTCGCTGCAACAGATGTTCGACTTCGCCCGCGAAAACGGAAAGGTCATCGATCCGAAGACCGCGCAGGAAATGGCCACGACGTTGATGCAGGACAAGGTACTCAAACCGGGGATACCTTATGTTCCGTTCACCGGAACATCGGGCCACGTCAATCAGCCATCCGAGGAACAGGCCGCGAATATTCGCAAGAACCTTGGGCCGAACTTGACCGACGCACAAGTGCAGACGTATTATTTGAAGATGCTGCATGACAAGCTTTACGGATCTGTAACGGCGCCATCAACGCCTGCAAAGCCAGGAAGTAAGACCACAGAGCGGGTCAATCCGCCGCCTGTAATCACGCCAGCGCCACCTGTGCCTGTCCTGCCCGAGCCCGCCAGCCTTCTCCCCCGAGTTGAGAGTTATGATCGATGACCGACATTCCGGACTTCACCCCTGAAGACTATGCCAAGGCGAAGCAGTGGATGCAGCAGGGCGGCGGCGTGTTGGCAGGGACCCATGCCAACGACGATCCTGAGTCCGCGGCCAAGTCATGGGCGCTTGGCACGGCCACAGGCATCCCCTCCAACGTGATCCACCTTGATCCCAAAGGCTTTGAACAGAAGCTCAAGACCAACGTGGTGCAGGGGATTGTGAGCGGGAACCCGTCACTGGCGCAGTATGCCGGGTCCGACCCGATGGCGCCTAGTGTCTCCAATGACGATTGGGCGCACCTCGATACCATGTCGGGGATGCTGCACAAGGTTCGTGAGGCCACAGAGTTCCTGCCAAATGTACTTGACGCTGTGTCTGGCGCATTGAAAGGAGGGGCTGAGGGCTTTGAGGAAGGTATGGGCGTTCAGCCACTAACATCCTTTGGGGATATAGCCAAGCAGTTTAAGCCCAAAGAGTTAGGGGACTGGCCCCTTGTCATCGCAGCTGCATTGACCTCGAATATTGGCGAGTCTGCGCTTCGGGTGGGCTCTGGCGTAATGGGTGGGCTGGCGGGCGCGGCTGGTGGGGCCGCGAAGGGTCTCACCGGCTCCGAGCAACTCGCCCGTGACATCAAAGGCATCGCTGAATACGAGATGACCCGGCCCGGCGCAATGGGCCCGAAGATGATTGATG
>JGI24890J29729_1000981_pt1 | contig 14392 bp, 15 predicted proteins | sample FreactcultureFD7_FD_29729 | JGI IMG/M metagenome (IMG submission 29729)
GACAATTCAATTATTGTCTGGTGCATTCTGTTCTGTAATTTGTCCGGGATTAAAAATGCAGGCTTCGACTTCTGGAGTCATCTCGGCCCTCTCATCCTTTCTGAATTTCGCGAACGAGTTCCGAGAATCACAAAGAGACTTTATACCACCTTTTACCATATATTGATAAGGCCCGTCAGATGCACTTAGGATCTTTACAGATTCTTCACCATAATCATGGTAGACTTTACGAGCACATAGATACACTACCAAGTAATTCACATTGTACGCAATGGCATCCTGGTTTGTTCCAGATATTTTGATATACTCATCTACACTGTCATATTGATCAATCCCACGGAATTCATTATTCCATGCTATTACATATGGATGTTCGGGAGTTGCGGCAATAAACCAAGACTCGATAGTTGGATCCTTTGAAAGTTCCTTTATTGAAAATAGTATACAGTCACTCTGTTCTTCTTGGAGCCAATTGAATGATTTGAAACAAACTATAGATGCATCGAGCCAGACCCCACCAAATTTAGAGACTGCAGAAAGTCTCACAAGGTCAGAGAGTCTTTGGGGGCTATCGTTGAATTTCCAGTTTATGAGTTTATGGGCCTCATCTTCACCAAGATACCTACCGAGAGTACTTTTAGTCATAAAGTTTATAGTGTAATCAGGATTGAATTTTTTCCAGGAATCTATACACTTTTGAATAAATGGGGGTATTTCGTCAGAGTCCCAAAATGACCAAATTATTTTTGGAATTTCTTGACCTTGCTTTACCGGATAACAACTCTTTACTCGCATTAGGGCCACAAGTGAAACTATTACAAGTACTAATAAAAGTGCCGTCAGGATCCANTTTTTCATCTCTATGTTTACCGTGGAAAAAAAACGTCAAAAATTCCTTTGTAGGTACTAAGAAATGGACCAAATTCTCATGCGTAACAATCTTCCCCATGTAGTTACTGTTTTTTCCGAGGGTAACTACGAGGAACTTCACTCAGGTGAACCTAATGTTTCTGAACTGATTCAGGGTCTACGAGAACTTCACAGCATCGGTATTTCAGTACTCGATATAACATATGGGATATCACAAGAAGGTACTACGAAATTGACAGACCCTAGTAGCTTTGGTCTCTCGGATCCTCCTAATACTCGTTATAACCTCCCTGAAGACGTACCGGTCCCGTTCAAGAGTGACTTGTGGTGCCTAGGTTGCGTGATAACAGGAAAAAATGTTCCAAGGAGATGCACCAAGAATCAAGAAGTGCTTGATCACTATTCTGATACGTTCGGCCCTGAAAAGGCATCTGTCCTCCGGCGACTGTTTGTTCTTGATCCAACAAAGAGATCTACTTAAACTTGTAATACTAATAAAACTCAAGGAATGAAATCATTTGGTGAAGTATTCAGGTATCAATATATATCAAAATATGATAAAATGCGATTCTTTGGAGTAGAATTCGAAAACAGAAAATTCTTCCAAGCTAAAATGTATTCGAATGGGAATATTGATCTTTATGAACTTGGTGAAGATACTTTACCTGCTAGAACAATTATTTTGAGTTATAAATTACATAATTGAACAAGGAGTACCTCCAGTATTAGCACACGGGACATAAGGTGGTGGTGGCGACGGTGAATCATACTCAATTATAAAATAATTATTGGGATTTTCCCATGATGAACCGGACGGAGTAATTAATTTTCTGTATTGTGTTCCGTCACTCGTAGTAGATAAAGTTGTATCAGGTGTGACAGACCACCAAGTAGTTATGTCAGTTGCTTGATTTGCTCTTGTAGATATACGGAAATTTATCATTACTATGTCAGCCGATGGCCATTCCGGGTTCTGGTTAAATGTTGCCAGAGGTTGACCATTCCCCCACCATTGATATGCAGGAAGCCACCAATATCCTGGTCTTGATTTTGGGTATACATGTTTTCCATCTGAAGTAAATTTATAAGAGTCGTCATTAGAATTAAAAGTTGTATTGGGCAATACTATATATATAGTACCATCTGTATTCACCTTCAATGTCTGTAGATATTTACCAGACGATAAATGCCTAATCCTAAAAACTTTAGTCGGATCCGATGGGAAATTATAGTATTCGTTTTTAATGTAAAATGATCCTCCAGTTGTTCTTGTAAAACTCGTCGCTTCAATACCATGACATACGAATAAAGTTTGAGAAGCAGGGGTTGTAGTATATCCTATACATCTCGGATTATCCATACAAAACCGTTGAGCCGCTTCTTCAGTTGTAAATGAGCAAAGACCACCGGCGGATGGAATCCAGCCATCCATTTTTTGGAACTGATTAGATGCTGGCGTTGTTATGTCATCTGCTGTACCTGTTCTCGAAGTTATTGATCCCCAAGCGTTTGCAAATGTATCGCACATTCTTATGACACGTGGACTATTCGTTATGGGTTGTGTTTTATTTTGAGACTGAGGATTAAAATAAGTAACACTAGATACAACTGGAACATAAAAGTTCAATTTAGGGTTACTTTGATCATTATATGTAGTTGAAAATCTATAAGCTAGAGAGTCTTTCTTACCTATTTCTGGTACCTCGAAAACCAGGGTAGGAGTCCCGCCACTACAATAATAACAATTACCGGAGATTGTATTTATATCGAATGTCCATTCTGTAATTGTCCCTCCGACTGTAGGGAGAAAGACAGTGCTTGAATTATATAGCTGGTAAACGAGTCTGTACGTACTAGGAGTACCATTTGTAATAGTAAGATGATACCTTATATACATTCTAGGAAGTGTAAACCCAGGTTCATTGAATAATGGATCCGTAATACCCCAAAATTCAACTGTCGAACCTGGCGTACCTAGAGTACTTAGTGTATCTAAGTTAAACCCATTTATACCACACGTCCCTGTTGGACTTATTACTGGCGGATTGGGTATAAATGGCGGAGGGGCTGTGGAACCTGGGGAAGTGGAACCTTTGGAAGTGGAACCTGGGGAAGTGGAACCTGGGGCTGTGGAACCTGGGGCTGTGGAACCTGGGGCTGTGGAACCTGGGGAAGTGGAACCTTTGGAAGTGGAACCTGGGGAAGTGGAGGGACTCGGGGAAGTGGAGGGACTCGGGGAAGTGGAACCTTTGGAAGTGGAACCTGGAGAGGGACTTGGGCTCGGGGAAGTGGAACCTGGGGAAGGGCTCTGAGAACATCCTAATTTAAATAATAAGTTCCATTTACATTGATCACACCCATTACCAAACAAATCACATCTGTAGTAGTAAACTAGAATACATACAACTAGCAATATAAAACAACCAAAAGATAGTAGTATCAATGTCGATGAGTCACTCATTTATATTATAAAATAAATAAACTGTGGGTATTATAATAAATGACTCCATCGTGGTACGTTGCTGTATTAGGTGTTGTATCTCCATTTGTAAAGTAAAGGGAATTTGTATCTTTGACATATCTGTATTTACCAGCTGTTGAAATATTAGTTGTTCTATTTAGTATACTATAAGTATAGTCTGCATGCAACTGTATACTATACATAGAATCCGAGAATGATACAGATATTAAAGGGCCTGGAAACAAATCACTCTGTAGGAATCGGAAAATTGTCCCTGATGGTATTGTTTTATTTCCTAATGTTACGCCACTAGATAAGGTACATGTGTATAAGCTTTTATTATATACGTCGGACTGGTTTACTGTAAATACAAAATTACCCATTGTAAAACCAGTCGGACTGTTATTCGTGATGCTGAAATTTGTAATAGTGGAATTTATATAAGGAAATTCTGGTGGATTTTTAGTACTGTTGATGTCAAGAAACCCAATATTTTGAAAATTTGTGACGAGAATATACTGCGTCGTAGAGTAATCTTTGACACTTACCCATATATTAGGTTTGCTTACTCGTAATTTGGCTGGATCTACTACTCCAGAAAATGGAACGGGACTCGATAATGTTAAAGGAGCACCACTAAAAGTTCCTACCGTTGTTCCCAAATTCATTCCATTTGAATTAATTGTGGTACTAGAAGGCCAAGAGATTTGAGTCTTTGTAGAATTAATACTTAGTACTGTTCCAGGTGGTATTGGATGAGTTCCAGATTCACTATATCCTATTATTATTGCGTTATCTTGTGAGCTATAGGCATAATTTCCACATGATAATATGGTACTTGTGCTTACTACGTGTATTTTATAAAATGTATCAATAAATTCGAGAACGTAACCACTTGGAGAAGTGTATGGTACAATCATCGATTCAGGTACGGGTTTATTTAAAAATGGAGCATCGTACCTATAAAATGTTTTAGTACCTAATTTTATAGAAAGGGTTTTAAAATCTATAGTAGTTTGGGTTCCTTCGTAACTACCGAGAAATCCTGTTTCATTTCTTGTGAAATAAACCATACTCGATGATTTTGTATTTGAATTTAAATATGATGCCCCTATAGACGAATTTATAGATCCATATGGAAAATGTAAAACATTTCCATTATTATAAGGACTCGTTTTCCATGTCCCTGCCATATCTACAAACCTCTTTATACCTATTTTATACCTGAAAACCTTTTGCAAAGAATCTTTGAATGTGTTTGTTATAAAGTCAAATCTTATAGAAACCGTGTCAGACAATTTCATAGTATCGTATGCAATTTTAGTATATGGGAAAGTTGTCGTTCCATTTGAATACCTGCCTTTTTTTCTAAACAGATTTGGTACATTCAAAGGAACTGTGTGCGTAAGAGAAAATCCAGACATTATCTTTAAGTCATCTGCATTTGTAGGATCTAGAGTATCACTCACGAAATAATAGTATGAACCGTCATCTGCTATCCACATACCATCGGTTATGTATGGAAAAAATTGATCGCCATCTTGAGGAGAATCTATGTACCATTTTTGATTATCTAATGCAACTACATTCGTTGGGCTCATTTTTGGTGCCATATGAACTGGTTTCAAAGTTCCATTTAATAGTGTTGAAGAATCAACGGTAAATACGTTCGTCGGGTCTTTACACGAGTAAATACAGTAGTCGGTTGAATTATATGCAAAACAACTGTTATCGAAATTGGTAAGATCATAAGTTACATAGTTGTTTTTTGTTATAGTAGTTCCATCGAGTGGTTTTATGTATAAATAATTAAGGTACGGATTTTTTAAAACAGTCAAGTGCCTTATTTCCCAATTAAGAGAGTTATCTCCTACATATAAAGTTCCCAAATTCATTGTGAAAAAATCAATATTAGGTAACTTTACATTGTCTTGTGAAACTATGGTAAAATCACCAAGGCCAGGAATTCCCAAAAAGAGTACACCATAAAATGTAGACCCGACTCTATACATTTCCAATGTGTATAAATTGTTATGAGTGAGACCACTCAGAGTAAAAGATTGAGATCCTTGGGGGCTAACACTTAAACCATTTTGGTAAGTATAAGTTCCGTAATCGAATTGAACCTTGACATTACTTCCATTTATTACAACCGAGAATCCTTTTTGGTTACTTATAAATACATTATTACCAGTTGAAGAATATATGACGAATGTTGTTTTGAATAAAAAATCGTTTATCCCCAAGTTCATTTCTAAAGGGATACTAAACTTTCCTGTTCCATAAAATCCAGTTTGTTTAGTAACATCTTTAATAGAACCTGTACCGGCCTGCACTCCAGAAAATATATCTAATTTTAAAGGTGAAACATTGGTTCCATTCTGTTTAAATAAATGGTTAGACCCATCTGAATTTATTGATGTAAAATCATAGAGGGCAGTATTCGTGTCTATCGTAAATGGAACTGGCCTGTACATATTTAGCATACCTCCGGTCGTTACACTTGCTGAAGTCTGAGCGAGACCAAACATTTTATTCATGTAATCGCTGTTTGGGTAAAATGAAAATAATAAGGGATACGCTTTATATGAAGAATCATTGGGTACAAAACATTGATCTACGTTGAAAGATTGTCTGGTCACATTTGTTAAATCAGATATACTAGAAAATAAAGGATGATCCAAATTGTATCCTGTACTTGAAAGTATCGTAAAAAATTTCGAAAATGGTACAAATGTTGCCATTTTTAATATATTATACTATTATAAAAATGGGAGGAAGAGGAACGGCTGTATCAGATGCATTAGAAGGGGGAGCAAGAGCTACAGCTGAGGCATTGCCAGCAGATATCGAAAGGGCTGTTGTGGCTGCTGCTGACGATTCCGCTAGAGCCGTAGCAGGTCAAGCTAAGGCTGCATCAGGCGCTCTTAATGCGGCAGCAGGGACGGATGCATCTATTGCATCAAATTTTGCAAGAGCTCCAAGCGAAATTAAACCAGAGGACATTGTACAGGCTGCTGCCGGTGGAGCCCAAGATACAGAAGTTCTTTCAAGAACCGGCAGAGATATTTCACAAAATAATTTAACAACCGCGGGCGGCAATGGTAAAAACGCAAAAAATTCTACAAATAGTGCAGATGCCGATGGTCTAACAAGAAACGATCCAGGGTTTCTTGAAAAAATTTACAATAAGGTTTCTGATAATTTACCAAATTTTATTAAAAAGTACCCACTTACATGCACCGGAGTTGTTGCCTCGTGTATTGCAGCCGGAATAATGGTCGATGCAACTGATGAATCTGTTTTCAACATTAAAAGTGTTAAAGCGTCTTCCACGGCTGGAAACATCATTATAGAATTTACAGAAAGTACAGCTGCCCTTGCTGCTAAACCATGGTCAATAAACCCGAACGACTATGTTGAAATGTGTTTGGATCTTCCGATGCTTAATCCGCCTCTTATTGGAATTGCAAATAAGAGTGTACGTGTCGTATCAGTTCCCTCAGATTATACCATCGAAGTTGAAGTCGACAGTTCATATAAATTATTAAATTCAATAAACTGTACGTATTCCGGATGCGACCCATCGAGCACCTCACCCTCGAGCTCAACGAGTCCAGTTACAGGTAATTGTGGATCATTTACGGCATATTGTACATTTCGTAATGCATTTGCTTATATATTCACTCAGGCCGCGGCCATACCAGCTGCTATACTTGTAGCGGCAGCTCAAATTGCTGGACAAACTGCTGGAGGACTACTTGGTGGTCTTGGAATACCTAGTTGGGGTATTATAACTATAATAGTGTTTTTAGTTCTATCTTGTATTGTCGGCTCCGTACTAGCAGCAACTCAGAAATAATAAATTGGTATCGTAAGGATGGTAGAACCAGAAATTATTTCTATAAGTTTTTGTTTATTTATAAGTATAATTTTAGCAATAGTGTTGTTCATACTTTTAAAAAAAAAGGATTCAAGCCCAAGCCCAAGCCCAAGCCCAAGCCCAAATTTCAGTCCATGGGCATCACCTACACCTAATCAATTACCTCCACCGATCTTGGCAATCCAGGCATCTGATATGTCAGCAGATGACAAGGCGCTGGCAACTATTTCTACCCTTGGGATTGCAATCGGAATTGGTATAGCTCAGTCTTATGTACTTAGTATAGCCGGAGATCTAGGAGACGCTATATGTAGGTGTCTCTATGCAAATGAGAGTTTTGCAACTTCTATGAAAGGTCTCATATTAAGGTATCCAAAGTTGATAGCATTTCTCAGTATGGATTTAGAATCGGCCGGAGCCACTGTAGAATCTGTTTTGACATATTTTGGAATGATGGGTACATCTACAACGGAAAATGGTTTACAAGCGGCTGCATCTGCAGAATCTAGANTAAGTAGACTATCAAAAAGTGCCGCAAGTATTTTACAAGAATTATTCAGTTCTCTTGTAACATTTGAAAAAACTGGACCGGCTGTTAGAGTATTTACAAATTCTATTGCAGGGAGAGCAATCGAAGGAGCAGATGCGGCAAGAGCATTTGGGAGGGCTGCAGGTACAACTGTCGGGGAAAGTCTTCTTGGTGCTAGAATAGCAGGGGCGGGTTTGTTTGGTGAAGTCACTGGAGGGGCAGATGCTGCTCTCATAGCACTTACTATTATAAATGCAGCACTTGATGGTNNTAATGTTGGTGGATACGCCCAAGGAGTAAATGCAGGTGATTTCCTTGAATCTAAGAATCAGTCTGATTATACAAATGATAAAACAACATTTGATTCAAGTGGTCAGTATCCCATTTATGTGGGTCCACTCGACGAGATTTATAGTGCAGCATTGGCGGCCTCAGATTCTTCAACTTCTCTTACGAGTAAACAGCAGACTTTGATAGACACGTTTAATATTGATATACAGATTGAAGTTTCTAAGTATATTAGCGCTAATATCGGAAATTATATAGACAATAGATTTGGTTCCAAGGCAAATAAAATAGTAGATCCGACCCTCAATTATGTATTTGACCAATTATTTTCGAGTGATGCGACTGTTTCTTCGACTCGACTTAATTCATGTGCAGAACCTACTACCGTATCTAATAGACTTGTAGAGCCCCCAGTCAAACTAAACAATTTTTTCGATGCAACTCCACCACCAGTTGTTCCCACGTCCGATTTACCTCCTTTTGTACCAAGTAATCCATATGTGACATCATTATCTCAACCATTAGATATTACAGGTGGTCAGGTTTTAACATCTACAATTTTAGCGAATATACACAATAAACTTTCTGATATTACCAGAAACCTAACAAATTGTGATTATCTTAATCTAACCACAGTTGCAATTAATAATATGTGCATTTCTAAAGGTGGTTACGTAGCAGAAAACAAGTATTGTTCGTATAATAAAACAGATTGTGTATCAAAGCAGGTGTGGCCAATAGACCCATCACAGGGACAAACGTACACCGAATGGAGATCAAATGGACGAGGTAGCTCTCAACAAGATTTGGATTCTACCGGTTTATTGGATGGAAATCTAGATTGGTACGGCGCAAATTATCCATGGAAGGCTGAGATAGACGGACAATATGTTTATTCTACAGGAACAAAGGTGAGTGACGACCCTGGTTACTATAGAGACCATACTCAACCTCCTTACTTTGATTCTAAAAATGGGTTTTTCACAAATCCTGCGCAATATTTCGATAATGGTATAAGAAAACAAGGACAAAGCATAGAACCTGAAGGGTTTTGCCTCGCAAGACAATTCGCATCGAGACAGGCATGCGAGGAACGAGTCCACACAACCACAGGTTCTGGGTTTAATGTATACGATGATAGAACCGGTATCTGCCAAAATACAGAGAATGTGTGCAATGCAAGGGGTCTTGATTTTGGTCCAAAGCATATATCAGACCTTGGAGGAGATCATGGTGTCAAATTTCCGACAGGCTTCGGAGGTAGTTTGAATACATGCAGTGAATCTCAGGATATGAAAGTAGCAAATGCAATTTTGGGAGGGTCTACTACAACTAGATTTTTCAATTCACTTGTTTTACAAGGATCCTCTGGCGCTGGAGGTACAAACAAACCATCGAATATTCCAGTCATTCCAAGTGCAGGTCAGAAGATATTTTTAAGTGGGTCAGCTTCAGTTATAACTGCTTTGAGAAGTGCGGCTGGTAGTCTCAATTATGGATCAATTGCTATAAGTGGCACGCCAGATATCATAAAAAATCCGGATGGGTACAAAGATCCCGAGGAGTTCGCTTCTCAATTAACGAATATAGAACTGAGCGGAATATCATATATATTATAAAGGTTCCTGACACCCAAATAAAAAAGTTCATAAGAGTAAATGTACGAGATTACACCTTATATATTTCTAGGGGACAGGCACGATGCAGAAGAAAATATAGCTATAAATCAAGTGAATTGTACAAAGGATCTTCCGAGATACAATCACTCTTCTAAGAAATTCTACCGAGTTCCTGTGAATGATGATCTTCAAGAATACTCATTCAAAGAAATGACCCGGGAACTTCCTGGAGCGGTTGAGTTCTTAGACGATTGTGTTCAGTCCCGCGAAAGGGTCCTTGTTCATTGTTTTGCGGGACAACAAAGATCCTGTACAGTCATAGCGGCTTATTTTGCGAGCAAGGGCATTCCGGTACAGAAATCTGTCGAGTACATGAGGTCTCGTAAACCAGATGCTTTTAATAGAGGGGTTAATTTCCAAAAGTCGTTAGATGCTTACTTGAAAAGTCTAGCGATATAAATATCTATTCACTGCGGGATTAAAATGGTCAGCCCCAAATGAATCTAAATCTATCCGGCGTTTGTCTGCCGACAGTGTCCCTCCAAATGGACCATTATTACCATCCGTCAAGTAAGGATTTATAGAAGTATTATTGCCTAAATAAGTGAATTCAATTCGGTTATGTGTATCACCCTCCGGTTGACCCTCCGGTTGACCCTCCCGTTGACCTTCCGGTTGACCCTCCTGTACTCGGACTCGGACTCGGGGACGCTGGACACGCTGCAGTCCAAAAAATATTCCATTTACACTTGTCACATCCGGCCTTAAATAGGTCACATCGGTAGTAGTAAAGTAATAAGCCAACTACTATTGCGACAAGAATGCTTAGACTTACAACTATAATTATTGTAGCTTCTCCCATATTTGTTATGAGCACATAAAAAAAAGAGTCATGTAAACAGGTTCAGGGAACGGTTCAAGAACCGGGTAACCCAAAATGAACATCCTCGATATTCGCGATGATGTGCTAATACTTAACGGCTACGAAATCACTCTCAATGATAAGAATGCCCGTAAAATTCTACGGGACCTTTTGCCTCACAAGGGCCAGTGGACCCAGACCCAAATAAATCTCATCAATTTTATGGCGAAGAAAGTACCAAATATCGCCGGAAATATTGATGAGATTTTTGATAGTCTCTTTGCGATTGCATATGGTGTGAAGCATCTCAAGCATCTCGATTTTTTTATGGCTGATTTTTTGATGCTCCCCAGTGGTCACATCAAATATAGCAACTGTGTTTTAAAAAGAGACGATATACTCCCCGGTTACGGCGCATGGGAAATAGTTCCCACTATTTATCTAAACTGTTTTACCAAGGAGTACACTACTACTATAGCTTAGACCCGCCGGCGTGGGCGAGGAGGAGGTGATGGACTTCCACGCGGTGGAGATGGTTTCTTCCTAAAACTTTTAACATAATTTACAAGTCTAGACAATCTAGATTTATTTGGGGCAGGGGAAGTACGGTTTCTATGGGGAGTAGGAGTTGCACGTTCAGTACGGGGGGTTGGCCTGGTACTTCTGTGTACTCCAGGGAGTCTGTTTGCCCTTATAGACAGATTACGCATAGTTGGACGTCTCACTGGATCTATATTCATTAAGTGGCGCGAGTTTTTGTTTATATTCATGTTTATTGCTTCGTTCTTTGGTGTAGACCGGCGTGCTCTGGTAGGAGAAATGTTCATTCTTGTTGCTTCATTCCGTTCATTTGGAACTAGAACTTTACGTCCGTTATTCATTCTGAAGCGTCGTCCGTTATTTCCCAAATAAACTTTACGCCCAAGTGCGTTACGTGTAGTATGTCCCACCCTAAAGTTGGGCATCTGGCATCTGCGTTTGTCTGTGCAACTCGGCTTCGACCCATACTCGGATCCATACCCCCTATTCGGGAGTCTCCCAAGATTTCTATAAGCCTCCTGTTCTGTCTTACCATGTGGGATTTTGACCCATCGACCGAAATCAATAATCCACATTTTCTTTATTGTCCCATTTGGGTTCAGTTCGACCATAACATTATTGTCGTGGAGATCGCCGTGAGATATCCCGCGATTATGCAGGTTCATTGCTAATTTTGTCTTCATGCGCTTAGCTTTGTTAGCCTCCCCTGGATGTGTAAGGAGATACTTGTATAAAGTCGTTCCATTTTTAATTTTATTCATACTAAACATGGTATAATTAGGGTGGAGATTCAGGGTGTGGACTTTTGGTACGTAATTAACACCATGTCTCACGAGATTATTTATTAAATTATATTCGGACCTATTGGAATACAACATGAATTTACGCGCTTTGTTTCCATTATTAAAAACAGTACCGTTGACTCCTTGTCCGAGTATTCTCCAGCCATTTCTCCGACCGCGATTCACTAATTTGCTTATGAATGCTCTATTAGTTGCATTAGTTCGAAGTGGGTTTCTTCTGAGATTATGTAGATTTCTTAAAGTTTGGTTTCTTTCTGTCCGTGGTAATAACATCTTTATATAAATAGTTAATAAAAAAATTCTAAGTGCCTTTATTTCTAAACTGGTACAGTAAAGCTTCAGTAGCGGCATTGAGTTTACGGGCAGTAGGTTGGCGTACATGTATTTTAGGCAGTTTACCGAAAATATTAATCTTAGTTTTGTACCCTCTTAATCCAGTCGCGTTCCTGGCTGCTGCGTTCCTGGCTGCTGCCGCGGTCATGTTCACCGGATATGTTTCCATATTTTTTAATTTTCTTTGATAGGCGTTCGTAACCATTTTGAAAAATTCCGCAGCTCTTTCTTTATTTTCAGGGAGGTGCTTATCGGGATGCATCTTAAGAGCAAACTTTTTCCAAGCTTTCTTGGGATTATTCGCATTATAAGGTTTCAAAAAAGCTATTAAATTTCTAAGTTCTCTATCCATCTTTATGCTATATGGACAAAAAAAATTAGTTACGGATCAGAAATCTACCTTCACGACGTCTACGACCAAGACGGTGATTCACTTCATGGCGTCGTATATTCGCAGCTTTTTTACGAATTGCGACTATGTGCCCAACATTATTCAAAAGGTTAGACGCAAGAGTAGCTATGGCCGCAGAGTGCTTTGCGAGTCTCTTGAGGTCCGAGTGATTGTTAGACCTACGGGCCCTATTTTCTATTTCTCTAAGATGGTTCATGATATTTTGGTATCCAGTCATTTTTACTAGTTATCAAAGGAAAGTTTCCTGGCACCGGTAACTGGGCTCCGACGACTCACCCGATGGCTTTTTGATGGGCTCCTAGTGGGTGTCTTTGCGCCGAGTTTACGCAAAACGTTTATATTATTCAAGTTTTTAGTCCGAGGAAGATTAATATTTTTTTTCCTCGTGAGAAGACCATTCAGGCTCATAATGGGCGGAAATCTTGGGTACTTTACTCTGTGACGCATAGAAGGGGCCAGGTCACCTCCGGCCAAGAAAACATCAAGTGTACGTTCACCTTTAACAAGAACCGCATGATCCTTTCGGGACTTTATAATATCTATCTTCCATCCAATTGAAGAGAGACGAGCAACAGCCTCTCCGAAAAAGTCGCCAGAGACTGCTATGTCAATATCTTCTGGTACACGTGGATGAACCCCAGCGGCCGTAGCATGATACCACAACGCAGAACTTCCTGTAAGAGCCCAACTGGTACTGTTACCTAGAGCTTCCCTGATTTTCTGCACCTTGGAAATCATCATTTGATATTGGCCCCTATTTTTCTTTAGGCATGTACTTCTTGTATCTCCGAGTACCATCCTTTCCGGTAACAATCACGTAGCGACCCCCACCGGGCCCCTTGTAAATAGCGCGACCCTTTGAGTTTGTTCCGACTGGCTTCTTTGTTGGGGTCTTTACAGGAGCTGCCGAATCCGATTTCAGGTACCTCTTGTATCTCTTACCATCTGGTCCCTGGTAAATAACGAAACGACCCCCTTCAGGCCCCTTGTAAATAACGCGCCCCTTTGAGTTTGTACCATTCTTTTCAACCTTCCGGGGGGTCATGAAGGCCTTCTTTTCGGGTCTGGCAGCCTTTCCGACCGCAAGCTGAACATACCGACCCCCNCGAGGCCCCACAAGAATCTTTTGGCCCTCCTTATTTACACCGATACTCTTGGGAGTTTTATTTGTCTCAAACTTTGGCAATTTTGAATCATTCTTCACGTAGACTATAGAATTGTAACCCCAAGATGTAACATCCCAGTCATATGCTTCCTTGTACCATCCGCTCTTGAAATAAAGGCGAAGAGCCTTGGGGCTTGTCCATCTACACGGGTCTTGATTACCATTTGGCTCTATAATTCTGTATTCCCCATTTGGTAAACGAACGCAGCTTACCGCGTGACCTAGTGGCTTAGTTCCTCCGTTCGTTGTTCCTTTAAGGCTAATTGTAACATGGTCGAGTTCATAATTTGGGTATCCAGGAAGGGTCAAAGGAATATCTTTGATGTCATCAGGAATTTTATCCTTTACTTCATACACCCCCATTGGGTTCTTAAGACTTGAATCAGTTACTATGACCATTTCACTTCTGGCACCAGGTCCCTTGAATCTTTCCGGCTTATCTGCATACATGACCGAAAATGNAATTTTAAGAGTCCTGAGCATCTTCTCACGTTCCATATTTGCATACGAACCAAATACAACCTTATTTTCTGCATTTGTGATTCCAACATTTCCTATAAGTTTTTCAGCCTTACCGCGATATACCTTCCCTTTCCAAAAGTTTGCAACAAATTTGAGGAAAACAAA
>JGI24890J29729_1000982_pt1 | contig 14381 bp, 9 predicted proteins | sample FreactcultureFD7_FD_29729 | JGI IMG/M metagenome (IMG submission 29729)
CACTACCTCGACCTGATCGGGTGTTAAACCAAAAAGCCATTTGGCTTCAATTACTTCCAGGCCTTTATTCATTAACGTGGCAGAATCGATGGTAACTTTTGCTCCCATAGCCCAATTTGGATGTTTGAGGGCCTGTACCTTCGTAACACGCTGTAATTCTTCTAAATTCTTCCCCCGAAAGGGTCCGCCGGATGCCGTGAGAATGATTTTTTCAATCTTATTATGAAATTCCCCTACGAGGCATTGAAAAATAGCAGAATGCTCGGAGTCTACCGGGTAAATATTGACACCCTTTGCCTGGGCGGCCCGGGTAATGATCTCACCGGCCACCACCAGTGTTTCTTTGTTTGCCAATGCAATGTTTTTCCCCGCCTCGATAGCTTTTATAGTCGGCAGCAAACCGGAGTATCCAACCAGTGCCGTCAGCACAAGATCGACGGAATCCATCTGGACAACAGACGCTAACGCTTTCTCGCCTGCAAATACTTTTACGTCTTCGGAGCTGAGTGCAGACTTCACCTGCAGATAATGATCTTCATTTCCGATAACAACGGCATTCGGTTTGAAACGCCTAGCCTGTTCGATCAGAAGTTCCGCATTGTTTTGTGCTGTGAGAATTTCTGCCTGAAAAGCATCGGGATTGGCCGCAATAACTTCCAGGGCCTGCGTTCCGATGGAACCGGTTGATCCGAGAATGGCAATGTTTTTTTTAGGAGATGTCAAATAGTTTGAAGTTTCAAGTTTGAAGCTGATGTGACTACTTTAAATCATGTAAGGACCTTCAATTGGTTGGCGGTTCACCGGGTAAAGTTAACCAATTCGTCGGCAATTTTTCTATCGTTGGATAGCCTGGGGACTTTATTTTGTCCGCCGAGTTTGCCTTGCGATTTCATGTAGTCTATAAAGGCATTTTTTTTAAGACTTGTAATTTTCAATGTCCGGAGAATGCTGCCGGTGATAAGATCATCATAATAGACATTCAGCTTGCGTAAATGGTTGTCGAGTGTATTGGCAAATGCTTCCGGATTGTCGGGCGTCCGGGAAAACTCGATGAGCCACTCGTGGTGCGGCAAGCCTTCTTTCGGTGTTACATTCGGGGCGACTGTAAACTCGATCAACGCTGTCTCGGGAAACTCCTGCATAGTGAACTTCATTGCGTTCTCCACCTCCTCGCCGATAATGTGTTCGCCGAAGGCTGAAATAAAATGTTTGATGCGCCCGGTAACCAGAATGCGGTACGGATCTTTGGAAACGAATTTTATCGTGTCGCCGATGGAGTAGGCCCACAGGCCTGCATTGCTGGTAATAACGAGCGCATAATTTTTTCCAAGTTCAACTTCTTCAATGTTCAGGCGTTTCGGATTTTCAGTGAAGTATTCTTCTACCGGAATAAATTCAAAAAATATTCCGGTGTTCAGTAATAACAATAAACCCTCTTCGTGTTGAGAATCCTGATAGGCGATGAAACCCTCTGATGCGGGATAAGTTTCAATGGAATCTATTTTTTTTCCGATAGTATCGAACAGCCTGGCACGGTACGGTTCGAAATTCACCCCGCCGTATACGAACATCGAAAAATTCGGAAATACATCGTTGATCTTTTTACCGGTGCGTGCCTGTATTCTGTCAAAATACATTTGTGCCCAGGGCGGTATGCCGGAAATCAAAGTCATATCGGTATGGATTGTCTCGTCGATTATTTTATCCAGCTTCGTTTCCCAATCTTCGATACAGTTCGTTTGATAGCTTGGCTTCTGATTGGTACGAAGATATTTTGGAACATGGTGATTGACGATTCCGGAAAGCCTTCCGGTTTTGATGCCGGACTTTATTGCTAACTCCGGACTGCCGGAAAGAAATATTAAACCGCCGTCGAGAAACGTTGCCTTACCGGTTTCATGAATATAACTGAGCAGGGCATTACGCGCGCCATGGATGTGATTGGGAATTGATTCTTTCGTGATGGGGATATATTTCGTGCCGGATGTAGTGCCCGATGTTTTTGCGAAGTATTCCGGTTTGCCGCGCCACAAAATATCGGAATTGCCCTGAACGACTTTTTCAACATACGGTTTTAACGCCTCGTAATCACGAACGGGAACGAGACGTTTAAAGTCCTCGTGGTTTTTGATGGATGCAAAATCATGGTCTTTTCCGAACAGGGTGTGCGTGGATTGTTGAAGGAGCGACAGTAGAATTTTTTGCTGATACCATGCTGGTGCTGCCGACCATTTTTTGGTTTGTGAAGCAATGTAAGCGGCAAATGGTTTTGCCAGTGTCGACCGAATCCCCATAGGCCCGCAAGATAATTAAAAACTTTACAGCCACCGGGAATGCCAGGGTTATAAAAAAATGACAAATCGTAAATCAAAAACCTGATAATGCCGTTTATATTTGGGCGTTTTAAACAGAATGCCGTTATCTAACTAAAACACATATGAAGACCACATTCAGGATCGTGCTCATTGGCTTTATTGCAGGGTTTGCAGGAGCGTTTACATTTTATCGCTCGTTTATGAACCAGCAGCCTGGCGCCGAAGAGCCCCGGTTTGATGTCGTAAAGTTCGATTCAAAAGACATTCACCTGAATAACAGTTCATCGGTAACCGCTGCGACACTGGCATCGGTGGACTTCAGTGATGCTGCCGCCAAAGCCACGCAGAGTGTAGTCTATATTAACAGTATTTCGGAAGGTGTTTCGTATTCGTACTGGGATTGGTTTTTCGGCGAGGGTGGCGGAGGCGGAAAGCAAACGCAAATCAGCAGCGGTTCGGGTGTCATTTTTACCTCCGATGGGTACATCATCACCAATAATCACGTGGTGGAGTCGGCGGAACGTATCGAAGTAAATTATAACAAGCGGATGTATCCGGCCGAGCTTGTGGGAACAGATCCTTCGACCGATCTGGCGGTTATTAAGATTAATGAAAATAATCTTACGGCCATCACGTTGGGCAGTTCAAAAAATCTTCAGGTGGGCGAATGGGTGGTTGCCGTTGGCAATCCCTATATGCTTTCATCTACCGTCACGGCCGGTATCGTCAGTGCAAAAGGGAGACGCATCGGAATTCTCGCCGACAAATTTCCGATCGAATCATTTATCCAGACGGACGCGGCGATCAACCCGGGAAATTCCGGCGGCGCGTTGGTAAATAAAACCGGTGAACTGGTGGGTATAAATTCCGCTATTCTATCAAAGACGGGTTCTTACACGGGCTATGCGTTCGCCGTGCCGGTGGATATTGCCCGAAAAGTTTTTGCCGATCTGGTGAAATACGGGATGTTGCAAAAAGCTTTCTTCGGTGGCAGTGTGGTGGAGTACGATTACGAGAATGCCAAAAAATACAACCTGAATACGAACATAAAAAGTTTTAATGGCGTGCTGTTGGAAGAATTGGATAAAGAAGGCCCCGCTATTCAGGCCGGTTTAAAACTCGGCGATGTTATTACCAAAGTGAATGATACGGAGATAAACAGTCGCAGCGCCTTTGAGGAAGAATTAAGTTATCATTATCCCGGCGATAAAATCACCTTTACCTACATCCGGGATAATAAAACGTCGACAGCATCACTCTCACTGGTAAATCAAAGCGGAGGAACAGAGATTATTAAACGGAAGATCTTCAGCGCTTCATCGCTCGATGCACAGCTTGAATCGACACAATATGGCGTGAAGGTTTTTAAGATGAAGGATAACAGTGTTCTTAAAAAGATCGGTGTGCCGGAAAATTTCACCATCATCGCGATCAACCGCGTGCGCGTGAAAGACCCTGAAGAAGTGATTGAATTCTTTGATAAATTTAAGGGTCGCGGTTATCTCTATGGCGTAAACACCTCCAAGCAACAACTGGAAATTCCATTCACCATCCGGTGATTTGGTTAATTGTTAAAGGTTAATCGTTAAAAGTCGGTGTCAAAATACTATTAACTTTTAACGATTAACTTTTAACATTTTTACTTTACCGAGGGCGAATTTCTCTATTTCATGATAAACGCCTTCAACGTCTCTGGAGGTCATGGAAGATCCAAGCACATGGACACCGGCGTTGGGAATGGGAATTATTTCTTTTAATGAATCAGGCGTGGCGAGAAGTTTATTCATCTCCTGCATGGCACTCACTTTTACTTCGGGGTCTTGTTCCGTTTCATTTTTGTAATAATACAAGGTGAGGGAGGGCTGAGTTACATTTGAAAAAGTCTTTTCATTCATCTGGTCTTCTACCAGTTCCTCCAACTGCACGAGCGCCTCAAGCCGGTACCGGCGATTCCAGTATACAGCACCGCTATCGGTGACATTGGTTATCATGTAGTTTCCTCTCTTCACCATACGGGCGATCTGCAACCCCCAGGGGCCATTCAACAAAAAGGCGGCGGGGTTGTTGATGGCTATGTTGGGAGACATGTTGATCAATGCATAGACGTCCTCCGGGTAGTGAGCGGCCAGCATAAGCGCCAGCGTTCCACCGGTAGAAGTGCTCATGAGAATAACTTTGTTTCCAAGTTGTTTGCCAATGGCCAGCGCCTCCTTTGCCGATTCCCATGCACGGTCGGCAGTATAATAGAGGAGAGCTTCGGTCGTGTCCACGCCGTGGTCCGCCATCCGGTCGAGGAATAAATTGCATCCAAACTCTTTGGCAAACCGCCGGTGTACCGGATCGCCCTCTTTCTGGCTGGCCGAGAATCCGTGGAGATAGACTACCGCATATTCGGTTTTCTTTTTCAAACTGTCGGCCCAGACGATCCGGGCCTCGTTGTCTGGCTTGAGTTTATGTAAATTCTCTTTTGATTCAATATATTTTTCTAATACGTTCGGATCGGAAGGAACGATGGGCATAACATTGCTAAAAACCGGTTTTTTTGGAGCAGAGCCCAGGAAAAAAATCCCGATTACAAGCAAGATAGGAAAGGTGATGAAAATCGCGCGCCTGGAGACCATGGTGAGAAGTTAAATGTTAATGGTTAAAAGTTAATGGTAAACTTTATAGTAAAAAAGTTAATGTTAAAAGTTAATCGTTAAAAGTTGTGGATTAAATACTATTACTTTTAACGATTAACTTTTTTATTATTTCCTGAAAACTATTTTCTACGATATACGGTTTACCTCCCGTTAAACCATTAACTTTTAACCATTAACTCTCCAACGAAATCTCCATGGACTTTAGGTTAACGAGTGAATACCAACCGGCGGGTGATCAGGGTGCTGCTATCAAGCAACTGGTGCACGGATTGGAGCAGGGCGAAGCGCATCAGACGTTACTGGGTGTTACCGGTTCAGGTAAGACGTTTACGGTTGCCAATATTATTCAGCAAGTAAGCAAGCCAACCTTGATCCTGAGTCATAACAAGACTCTTGCGGCGCAACTCTACGGGGAATTCAAACAATTCTTTCCGGATAATGCCGTGGAGTATTTTATTTCGTACTATGATTACTATCAACCAGAAGCTTTTATTCCTTCCTCTAACCTTTATATCGAAAAGGACCTTTCGATCAATCAGGAAATAGAAAAATTGCGATTGAGCGCTACTTCTTCTTTGCTTACGGGAAGAAGAGATGTCATTGTAGTGGCTTCTGTTTCGTGTATTTACGGTATCGGTAATCCGGAAGAGTTCGGCAAGAACGTTATCAAATTGAAAGTAGGAGAGACCATCGTCCGGAATAAATTGCTTTTTGCGCTTGTCGATATTTTATATAGCCGCACCGAGGTCGAATTCAAGCGCGGAACCTTTCGTGTAAAGGGCGATACGGTAGATGTCTTTCTCGCGTATGCGGATTATGCCATCCGGATTTATTTTTGGGGCGACGAAATTGAATCGATTCAACACATCGATCCGTACACCGGAAAGAAAATTTCGGATGAAAAGATCGTCACGATATTTCCTGCTAATCTCTTCGTAACTGGAAAAGATTCACTGCATCAGGCAATGCGTGAAATTCAGGATGATATGGTGGCACAGGTAACGATGTTTGAGTCAGAGCTTCGGCACCTGGAAGCCAAGCGTTTGAAAGAGCGGACCGAGTTTGACCTGGAGATGATGCGCGAGCTCGGTTATTGTTCTGGCATTGAAAATTACTCCCGCTATTTCGACCGCCGTCAGCCGGGGGCCAGGCCTTTCTGTTTGCTCGATTATTTTCCGGACGACTATCTGATGGTTATCGATGAGAGTCACGTTACCGTACCACAAATACGTGCCATGTGGGGAGGCGATCGTTCCCGTAAGGTAAACCTTGTCGATTACGGTTTCCGGTTGCCCTCGGCAATGGATAATCGGCCGTTGACCTTTAACGAGTTCGAATCGATTCTCAATCAGGTCATCTATGTAAGTGCAACGCCTTCCGAATATGAATTAAGAAAATCGGAAGGTATTGTTGTGGAGCAAATCATCCGGCCTACCGGATTGCTGGACCCGTACATTGATGTACGGCCCAGCAAGAACCAGATCGACGATCTGTTGGAAGAAGTAGATGAGCGTGTGAAGAAAAATGAGCGGGTACTGGTAACGACGCTTACCAAACGCATGGCTGAGGAGTTGACAAAATACATGGATCGCGCCGGTGTGAAGTGTCGCTATATACATTCTGAAGTTGCTACACTCGATCGGGTGGAGATCCTTCGTGAATTGCGCCTGGGAGTCTTTGATGTATTGATCGGTGTAAACTTATTACGGGAGGGCCTTGACCTTCCCGAAGTTTCATTGGTTGCCATTCTGGATGCTGATAAAGAAGGCTTCTTGCGAAATCAACGATCGCTCATCCAAACAATCGGCCGTGCTGCGAGAAATGTTAACGGACGAGTGATCATGTATGCCGATAAGACAACGGATTCCATGCAGCTCGCCATCGATGAAACAGACCGCAGACGGAATATTCAGATCGAATACAACAAACAAAACGGTATTACACCACGAACAATCATCCGCTCGAAGGAATCCATTCTCGGGCAGACCAAGGTTGCGGACTCCAAGCGGGCAACGAAGAAATATTATGTTGAAGATGAAGAGATAACCCTCGCCGCCGATCCGGTGGTTGCCTACCTCAGCAAAGATGAACTGATAAAGATGGCCGACCGCACCCGTAAAGCAATGGAGAAAGCCGCCAAAGAACTGGAGTTTATGGAAGCCGCCAAGTTGCGTGATGAGTATATGGCGGTGCAGAAGCTGATCGAGGCGAAGGATTAGTCTTTAGTATTTAGTCTTTAGTAGTTAGTATTTGCGGGATCAAACAGATTATTCAATACTAAAGACTAACTACTAACAAACTATTACATTTGTGCTTTTAAATTTCATGAAGAAACTTTTTATTCTCATCACGCTTTCAACCATCACCTTAATTTCTTATTCACAGATCGCTAACGACATAATGGTCGGCGGTGGCGTTGACCTGATCAAGACCGATAACACTGGATTCTTCAATAAAGCTCAGATCGGCGCAGAAGTAAATTATTTTCTGGCCCGGCAATTCACGGCTACGGGCGGTTTCGATGTTTGGAGCGATGACAAAGTAAGTTTTGTTATCGGTGGCCGCTGGTATCCGGCGGATCATTTTTTTACCCGCATTCGTGGCCTTATCGGAGAGAACGATCTTTCCATGGGCGCAGGATGGTCGAAGCCGATTAATGAAAATCTGCGCTTTGAAGCGATAGGAGATTTTTATTTTAAGCTTGATTTTTCAGTAAGAGTAGGGGTGGCGTATGTGATCAGGAGGAAGCAGTAGTAGGGCGTGCGTTGTGTCCCACATTAATTCACTTGGAAACAACAGACGTACTATCAATGAAATGGGTTGTCGCTGTATAGACTTTTCCCTATGGATTATTCATTGTTGTGTCTGGTGGATAAGAATATATATCAGCTTTTTTTTCCGCCATAGACCTTCACAGAATGCACTTTTTAAAGTGCCATAAAATTGCGACCTTTAAAACGGCTTTCAATCTAACCCCTCGGTGCATGTTCATTAAATCCCCCCTATTCCACTGGTGTATCGCGTATATTTTTGTAATGTTCTTTCTTCTTGTATTCCGCGAAGTTCATGCACAGGGAACGTTTTTTGGCGTAACGGCAGCGGGAGGGACTGACGGTGTCGGCACTATCTTTACGATGGCAACGGATGGTTCTTCGTTCGAGAAACTTCATGATTTCACAACACCCGCGCCCGGAGGTTCCTCGAATGGAATTAAAGGTTTGATACAAGCAAAAGACGGCAAGCTATACGGCGTTAATAGTGCAGGCGGCTCGGCAGCAAAAGGTATTTTATTTGAATATGATCCGGTCACGAACGCATATGCCGTGAAAGTCGAGTTCACAGGAGACAATGGAAAGTTTCCGGTAGACAAGTTGTGTGAAGCACTGGATGGAAAACTCTATGGGGTCACAATATCAGGCGGTCGCTACAACCTGGGCGTACTGTTTGAATTTGATCCTGCTGCTGGCCTGCTAACAAAAAGATTTGATTTTGGTAGTAACGGCGGAATAGATGGCTATGCGTTGAATGGCGGACTCATCGTCGATGAAAACGGAAAGCTTTGGGGCATGGCGGCTGGGGGCGGCGGCAACGGTAGTGGTGTGTTGTTTCAATATGATCCCAACCATCGTACCTATACGAAGAAAGCGGATTTTAATATTGCCACTGGTTCCTATCCAAGTGGTCGTTTGACGCTTACACCTTCTGGTAATTTTTTTGGAGTGATGGCAAACGGCGGCGATTACGGTTATGGCACATTGTTCATGTACGACTCTACAACGAATGAAATTTCCAAAAAAATCGACTTTTCTGGCATTACAAATGGCGCCAGCCCAAACAGTGGAATGGTTGTTGCGAGCAACGGAAAACTATATGGCATGACTGGTTCAGGAGGCGATAATAACGACGGTGTATTGTTTGAATACGATCCCGCTTTGGAAATCCTCCAGAAAAAGATAGATTTTCTTAAAACCACAACAGGCTCCATGCCAACCGCCGAATTGCTGCAAGCGTCAAATGGGAAACTTTATGGTACCCTCTTTCTTGGCGCTGCGAATAACTTCGGAGCATTGTTTGAATACACAATATCTACGAATGAACTTAACGATGTTGTACTATGCGATGGTTCAACGATGGGTGGGCTTCCTACATCAACATTATTGCAAGCCTCCAACGGCAAGCTATACGGTGCGGACGGAATGGGGTTGGCTCTTACCGGATCGATCTTTGAATATGATGTCGATGCCAAAGCATACAATACCAAAATAACACTCAACTTATCGCCAGATGGAAGCGGACCTATTGCACTGACACAAGCGCCTAATAAAAAACTTTATGGTGTGACGAACAACGGAGGTCTTTACCAAAATGGAGTTTTGTTTGAGTTTGATCCGTATTCAAAAATATATACCAAGAAGGTCGATTTTAGTCCATCCGAGAGTTATTCAAGTTCCCCTTTAACGTTGTTCACGGATGGAAAATTATATGGAGTACATCCCTATGGGCCTTCAAACCAACCCGGCTTAATTTTTTCGTATGATCCTATTACTTCCAGCTATGTCAGTCTGTTAAACCTTCCGAATGGCTGGGGAAATGCTGTAGGAGGGCTGACACTCGGTCCATCCGGAAAAATGTATGGAGCAACTCATTTTGGAGGGCAAAGAGGAAAAGGATTGTTGTACGAATATGATCCCGTAACAAACAGCGTTTCACTGCTGGTGAACTTTGATGGATCGGACGCGGGCGAACAACCCGGAACCTCCCTTTTATACGATAACGGAAAGTTGTATGGTCTTTGTCCGATGGACGAAGCTTCTAACAACGGCACGTTGTTTGAATACGATATAGCAAATAGAGTTTTATCAGGTAAAGTTTGGTTCAACGGTCCTAACGGAGCTGGCCCTTATGGCAATCTGGTAAAAGGTGGCAACGGAAAACTCTATGGAACTACATACCAGGGAGGATCAAACAACTACGGTGTTCTTTTTGAATTTGACCCGGCGACAGGTATTTATTCAGATAAAATAGACATCCCCGCCACGACTGCCATCGGCGAGCTTTATGGATGCATGGCGCTTTCTCCCAATGGAAAGCTGTATGGTTTGTCATCCATGGGGAACTTCATGAACGGAATTGTGTTCGAGTATGATATTACCTTAAACAAGCTGATAAAAAAAATGGACTTTACCGGTAAGGATGGCCGGGTAATAACACCTAATTACTTCTCGCTTGTCCTGATCGAACCCGATAATCAATCCATCACATTTGATCCGCTTCCAACAAAAACTTTTGGCGATCAATCCTTTAGCCTTGACGCGACCGCGAGTTCGGGGCTCCCCGTTGTTTACATGAGCAGTAACCCGGATGTTGCATCGATCAACGGCAACACGGTGACAATAAATGGCGCTGGAACAACGCAAATCACTGCATCACAGAACGGGTCAGATGATTTTAACGCGGCACAGGCAGTCGAACAACAACTGGTGGTAAAAAAAGCAACACAAACAATTACTTTCCCCGCTCTTCCTGTAATGAAACCAACGGATACTCCTTTTGCAATACAGGCAACATCCAGTAGCGAACTTGAAGTTACATACTCAAGTAGTAAGACATCCGTTGCTTTTGTATCCGGTAATGTCGTTACGATCGAAGCTGCCGGAACAACAATCATCACAGCGTCTCAGACCGGAAACAATAACTACAATGCTGCAACAGATATATCCCGGGAACTTGTTGTTACGTTAGTTACCGCGACAGAAAATCCGCTTAACTCATTTCTTCCATATCCGAATCCTGCCAATAGGGAACTGACTATCGATTTGTCGGCAACATCTTACACTCGTCCGGAGTTTGTACTTTTTTACAACACAACGGGTCAGGTATTAGAAGTACCAGTGGATGCGATTGGAACGACCGGTGTTTACCGTTGTAGTGTCGGCGAACTAACGACAGGCTTATACCTTCTGAAATTACCCGGTTCTGCCATAACAAAAACAATCATGATTATTCACTAAGCGTTACCATCGGGAGACAATGCTTCACGGGCTTAGAATCTGACGTCGACAAATAATTTCCGGAACAAATATCTTCGGTATTGTATCTGTTCGTTTTTTTAATCAAATTCATCAATCAGCAGACGACCTGCCTGGATTATCGTTCTGGCTTGTAGCGTTCGTGTAGCATTCTATAGGCATTCCATGTTGGTTCATTGAGACCCCTTTTTTGGAGGCGCCACATGGGAGTATTCTGTCAATGAAGCAACGTTAGTATACGCAGAATTGTCGTTGCTGTAATTAAGTCTTTAACGTTCCGTGGTTCTGTAATATACAAGGTTCGGTAAGCAAAGAAAATCCAGACAACTTCTGCGTTCACGTTGGTCTTATTTATATCTGTTTTTAGCGTGAAATAAGTTGCATATTTCGCTTTAATATCTCCTCCAATAACATCAACTGAGTTTTTTTGATAGGCCCAATGATTGTGACGATTATACCAAAAGAATTTTTCACCGTTACGCATGACAATGTTATGACGTTCTTTGCCCTTCAACAATAAATTGCCGGCCGTTGCACCAGTAGAATCCTGGAGCTGTAAAACTTCTCCCATGTCGTCTGTTTCAACAACTGTCAATTTATAGCGGTGATTATTCGTGACAACTAAACGTTCTCTTTTTCCGGACGAGCCTTTTTTGTTATGTCCAAACATGTAGACGCTAGTATCATTTGTGATAAAATCAACGCTATCTTTCTGTAAGTGTGAATAAATGTTTTTCTGTCCAAAAAGTGCACCTGTCGATATTGAAAATAAAATAAGAGAAAGGGATAATGTAGACAAAAAGGACATGCTATGTGTATTACGTTACAATTACAAATTACTGTAATTTTTAGCAGTAGTGAATTACATCAGCAATATTTTTGTCACCCTGAAATTGATTATACTATTTAAGCTTACAAGGTGACGTTGAAGATTTTTGCACTGTAATGCCTAAGACTTAGGTGATGTTGTTACACCAGCGGACGCTGGCAACAATGTGTTGTACAAAGTAGACACTTGAACGATATGCTTGCACCAGATGGTTGAGGGCTTGCGAAACTTGAAAATATAAATGCACGTGTTAATCATTTTAATGGTACGGGCTTATTATTGTTGAGTCGTTTACCAATGATTGCCAAACCATTTTTGCAATCCTCTTTCAATGATTTAATGTCTTCATTTTTGGAAGTATCGATAATGACCAAAGCCATTGTCAAGCTTTTCTTCGCTTTGATCAATTCCTGTTTTGTGGAATTTTTTTTGTTTATGATATCTACGGCGTAGTTGTAACTTTCTGCAATCAGGTCATTCGGGTTGTCTTTGTTATAATCGTAGGCATGCCTTGCAATGTTAAGCAATCGGTCGCCCTCACTCATCTTGGAGAATAGACTTAACGAATCGCTATAATTAAGGTACTTCATCTTTGGAATCGTTGCATCAATGCCATCGGTCCCTTTTGTAAATGAGATGATGGAAATAGGATAATCTAAGAACTGAAAAACAGGATCGGCAGGAAGATGGTCTTTTATAAAATCGGAGGAGCGGCCTAAGACGTAATTGGTTTCCTCCCGCTTGATAAAGTGAGGTTCGGATGTTTTGTCTGTGTTCAGGGTAACTGTTGACCAGAATAGGTCGCAAAGAACCCATGATGATTCGATATAGAGCGCGTTCCAGGCATGATTGGCTTCTGTAAACTTATCGCCGGAATGGAAATTTGAATATTTCACGTAACCAACTACTTTATAGGTTGGAATATTAGCAGCTTTACAAAATTCACTCATGATATTTGAGTATTCGTCACACAGACCGATCCGCCTTGCGAATGCTTCTGAATTTGGTAGTGGATTGCCGCTCTGAAAGAAGCGGACTGAATCGACCTGCATATTATCATAAACCCATAGAAACAGAATTTGTATCTGTTCTCTTTTATTTGATGTTGTTGAGACTATTTTACTTGCCAGATCGCGGATTGATGAAAACTGAACTCGCTTTAGCGATGCATATTTCTTTCGCGTAATGATGTCAATATTTTGCACCGTATCTGCATAAGACAATGAAAAGTTAAACTTATCGACTAGAAGCTTGCGTGCTCTCTTGTCGTTCAGTTTTACACACCTTAACAAAAGCCGGATGGATGATGGGGTCTCTCCTAATTTGATGTTTACGACTGCCAGGTTGTAAAGTGCATCGTTGTGGTACGGATCGATTTGAATTATTTTCTCAAATTCGGCCCTGGCTTCAACTAGCTTGTTTTGTTCTGACAGTGTCGATGCTTTTTTATAGATCGCATCGACCAGTTCGTTGTTTTTATTCTGGCCATTGACTGTTAAAAAAAAGATAATGGCCATAAACGCCAATAAATATTTTCTCATCGCTGATGTTTCGGATATTGAGGAAAGAACTAGAGTCAGTATTATCAAGTGTTTCTTATGGAGTCAAAGATACCAATATCGATTTAATTATTGGTGTCAGAGGTCAACATGCAAGGTCCGAACTATGCACTCCCTTGCGGCAGGGATAGAAGCAAAAGCCCGCAGCAGCGTTGAAATGTGGGAGTGTGCGAGAAACTTGTAGCGCATAGCCCGGGCCGAAGGCGCCGCCACCATTAATGTGTCAATTCGTAAATGTGCAGATTAGTCCAGAGGCATAAGTTCGTACTCCGTACCTTTTTTCTTCCTGGAGTAACATAAAACAAAAAAGGCATCTCAATGAGACGCCTTTCTATTTACTCAAGTTCACTATTTATTACTTACCGAAACGCTTCGCTACTTCGCTCCAGTTCACGACGTTCCAGAAGGCTGTGATGTAATCAGGTCTTCGGTTTTGGTAGTTCAGGTAGTATGCGTGTTCCCAAACATCAAGACCTAAAATGGGTATGCCTTTTGCTTCGGCGACATCCATTAATGGATTATCCTGATTGGGTGTGGAGGTGATGGCGAGCTTTCCACTTGCATCAACTATTAGCCAGGCCCAGCCTGAACCAAAACGTGTTGTACCGGCCGCAGCAAATTTTGTTTTGAATTCGTCGAATGAGCCAAAAGCGGACTTGATAGCTTCTGCCAGTGCGCCTGTTGGTGCGCCGCCTGCGTTTGGACCTAGTACGGTCCAGAACAAACTGTGGTTGTAATGTCCGCCACCGTTGTTGCGAACTGCGGCAGGGTATTTCGAAATATTTTTACAGATATCTTCGATGCTTAGTTTTTCTGCGTCTGTGCCGGCGATAGCGTTGTTGAGATTGGTAACGTATGCCTGGTGATGTTTACCGTGGTGAATCTCCATGGTGCGTGCGTCGATATGTGGTTCCAATGCATTGAATGCATAAGGAAGTGCGGGCAAAGTAAAAGCCATAAGTAAATTATTTTAAGGGTTTAACATTATTTTCAACTATACAACTGTA
>JGI24890J29729_1000983_pt1 | contig 14369 bp, 17 predicted proteins | sample FreactcultureFD7_FD_29729 | JGI IMG/M metagenome (IMG submission 29729)
TCGCATTTCTTCTCTCTCATTCATAGTAGGATTTTTCAATGGTTTATTTCGGAGACATAGTCACCCATGTAAGAATAGAACGAATTTGACTCTCTCTTCTCAACGACGGACAGAGGTGAGAAAGAGACAATGCTATGCTAAGTTGACATGAGGTTGGGAATCGATAGCTACAAAAGATGGACCCAAGGGTATATGTGATGATGAAAGGACAAACACTGGTCTATAAAAGGACAATTCAGGAATACGAGTTTGGGAAGAAAAAGTGATCAGGAGATGAAAATGAACCCGCTTCTCCGCTCCTTCGCCTCTCCAAAGCACCCTCGTAAAGTACAGCACTTCCTCGACGATCAACGTCTCTATATCGTGAAACAGAACCAGCAAACCCCCTTATCAGACTCAGTACATTCCCGCTCGTTGAACTCCTCGGAACAGTTCGAACAGCATGAGGTCTCCCCATAGGTAACCTCCGGGAAGAGGGTCCCCATGTAGTCGATCTTTCTGATGAGCTTCGTGACCCTTGAGAAGTGACCCCCATTCGTTGATGCGGAACTCGGGATGAGGGACCTCGGAATCTTCGTCTTCTGTCGGCACAGGGTCTAGGGAAGAAGCGGTTGTCGAAGAAGGGAGAACGAGGGAGCGAACGGCTTGGTCGAGTTGGTGGATACGGTTGTGAGAGAAGGAAGGAGGTTCAGTTGCGCCCCGAGATCCGTTGCTCGATCGAGGGTTGATTTTATCCTGAACCATTCGTTAAACTGTTAGTCATTTCGCTTTGACAAATTCGATGAATTGAGAAGTAACTCACCATGAAGTAGTCGTACTCTGCGACTTGATCGGTAGGGTAATGCATGGATCTCCAGACTTTGGCCTTTGCCTCGGGGAATGCGTTGCGAACCTTGTCCATCATTTGACCGACTCGGAATCGATACCAGGTCAAGCGATCTTGCGACAGAGCTTGTTCGGTCGGTCGTTGAGCGAGAACGTCTTGCTCTGCCCATCGTGCAAGATCCCAAGTTCCGGAGGTAATTTCGACGTAGTCGGGAGCGGATCTTCGACCATCAGCCCGGATGTGAGCGACGAGTGGAGTGATTTGGTCCACGAGACGATGTTCAAACATTCCAGGAGACGAGTATTGAGGCATTCGAGAGTCTCTCCAGTAATCCTCTTGATCGAGTCCAAAGTGGAAAACGGAAACGAGCTATTCAACCACGAATCTGTCAGTAAAGTTCGTTCGGAGTTTCAATTAGCCGAAGAGAACCCACAAGGAAGTCGAATTGAGGCAAATAGCAGACTCGAGGTCTGCTCGCATCACGAACTACTCGGTGGCCTCGTCCATTCAGTCGAGTTGGTCGCTCAATCGTGTGTTGTGCCTTGACGGGAGCTCGCATTGGCGAAGGCCCTGCAGCCCATCGATGATTTGGTCGAACCACCTCACTCTCCTCTCCCATCAACTGACAGAAGTTCTCGACATGCTCCCTCGAAATACTGTCTCCGATCAAAAGTGCCGTTTTATTGTGAAGCCACGAGAATTCGTTCGGGTTGACAGTCGAGGAAGGGTGAAGAGCGTAATCTCGAAGTTTGGCGAGGAAGTTGGGAGGTTGGCAAGTTGGGTCAAAGGGAATCCATCGATTTTGGTCGGCGTCGTTGGGGTCAACTTGGAGAGTACCGGAAGAAGAGTAAGGGTCGCAGGAAGTTCTAGCCGCCGTTCGTATCCGTTGTAGAAGAGTGTTTGCTCGGTAATTAGAGCTAGAGGAAAAGAAAAAGGTCAGCGGGATCGTTGCAGAGGTGAGAGAAACCGAAAGGGAGACTTACGAGGATGGAACGAGATGCGACAACAGGAAGATGAAAGTCAAAGTGACACCTCCAAGAGCGATTGCAGAATACCACGGCCGAGGAAGAGTGTAGGCTCTACCTCTCGGTGCGCCAGATTTCCATGAACTCGCAGGAGTCGCTTTTCCTCCATCGTACAATCCCAATCCAGTCTTTTCCGATCGCTTATCGTCCCATGCGTACATTGGTGGTGAAGGGGGAAGGGAAATTTCTCCTGTTTGGGCGTCGTAGGTCATGCGGGAGATGAAAGGGGAGGCGATAGAAGCTGCAGCTGAATTTTGGTTGACCGAGAGTGAGCTCCTCCTTCGAATGTGAGGTGCCATGCTTCGTGCTGCCGCATTCTCGGTGATGTAAGGAACAGGCATAGTCGTGGAGAGGAAGGTAGGGAATGTGAGGCTGGTCTGAAGTTGCGAAGTTCGGATGTAGGAAGAAAGGGAAAGAGGAGAATTTGAATCGGATGTCGAGGGCGCTTAGTCGAGATGGATGTGAGAGGCGAGGTGTATGTTATGGTTCGAGGAAAGATCGAGTAGAGGAGGAGTTGAGCGAGGTGAAGCAAGAAGTCCGAAAGTTGAAAGGCGATGAGCGAATACGATCCAATCAAGGAGTAAAGGCTGGAGTCGAGGTGAGCTGCTAGTGCGTAAGTAGTTGCAGATAGTAGCAAGGCGAAAGCTAGTGAAGCCTGTATGAGAGAGATGAAGCAGGAGGAAGCTGGAGCACTTGAAACGAAAAGAGATATCTTGAGAGCTTGTGGGTGAGAGAATGGCGGGCCGAAGCCATTGTGACGATGAGCTTTACCCGATCAGCCGAGATGCAGTCCCTCTCCTTAGTCTAGTCTCTCGAGGAGAGGGTTGAGACAAAAACATTTTTGAGAGAATTCGCTCGAAAAGGAAAGATTGAAAACGAGGCTGAACGAAAATCGAGCTTCTCGTTAGACCATCAACAGCCGCTTCAAGGAAGAGTATAGAGTGCTCAAATGCTCTCATCCCGAAATTAGTAAGAAACCACACTTGACAAAGTTGCAACGGAATGCGACTCGCCAATACGTTGAGGACGGTCACTTTGTTCAACGATCACACACACAGGAGAGAGACGCACGGTTGTTCGTCGTCTGTGTCGGAAGTAATCGATCAAAGTCTGGGAGAATCAAGTTAGAAAGGGAGTGAAAACGAGATCGTCGCAGTCAAAGTGAAAATGTCTTTACCCCTTTCTAGAATCCATTGAGCGCGTCGATCCTTCGAAGTCGGTACAGATAATGCGGTTGCGATCTCATCGTGTGAAGCGGGACCTCGCTCATCTTCCATTTTGCGCATAATTGCTAGGAGGGAGTCTCGAGCTGCATCCATTCGAACTTCGAAGCCATGCAAACAGTCAGGTTCGTGACTGCGTGTTAAACCTTGGAAACGACACCTAGATTCGTTAGTTTATGAGACTCAGCGAGACGTGGAAGAAGAATACCTTACGTGTCTCGCGCCAGACACCGACCGTTTCTGAGACTCGACTCCTCTGGTGTCACGACGAAGCTCAGCATTCACTTAACCGAAGGCTATAGTCTCGAAAAGGTGTATGGTACACAGACGGGGAGCATTAAGTGAGACTGAGCGGACCAACGTGCAAAGGGTCGAAATGAAAAGTTGAGCATTTCTTGTTTCGCTCGTTTTATCGCCCAACCAACTCCTCCGTCTTTACCTTCCTTTCCTCCTGCACCTCACCACCACCCTCACCTCCAATCGTAGCATCCTTCAACTTCTCCCCCCAAACTTTCGCAAACTCTGCTACACTCTGACCCTCACTCAGCTCGACGACATCCTTCGGATACCTATTGTGAGAATATCTCGGCAATGCTCCTGACGTTTCCGACTCGACTATCCGTAAGATTGGTCGTGGAGAAGTGGGGAGGGTCGATAGTTCGGGATAGGTGAAAAGGAGAGGATCGGTCGAAGGTGAGAAAGGGTTGAAATCGATTATGAAGGGTTTCGATTGATCCCGAGTGAGATAGACGTCGAGGGTATCTGTGAAGAATGATCAAGCAGGATAAGCGATCGATGAGGAGCAAACATGGGTGGGAAGGGGTGAAACTCACAGTTCGACAAGGGAAAATCAGGTTTCACTGTGTTGAACCAGAATGTCGAGATCTGTTCGACGAGCTGCTTTCGTACATTCTCAGGTTGAAGGAAGTCGTAAAACGTCGTGTCTCGTTGGGAGATGCCTGTGAGCGTTCGCAGAAGAAAAATCAGCTGTCTGTGTTTACGGATTCGCCGTCGAGAGTAAACTCACCTATCAGTTCATTATCTCGGATGAAACATCTCCACTCTTGTGATTTAGGCATGTCGAACCATTTCTTGAGCACGAGTTCGAAAGAATAAGGTCTCGGTATTCTTTTGGACGATGACGAAGGAGGAGATGAGGTATCGTCGAGGGAAAGTGTCGCAACATCTGGAGTATCTTGACTAGTTGAAGGCACCTGTGGCGTGTCGGCGGGAGTCGAGGAAGAAGGAGAGTCTGTGGCAGTAGGATCGAAATCGACACATTCGTCGAGAGCGTGATCAAGGTCGTGCGAGATGAAGTCGCTGGATTTCAGGAGGAGGTAGACATCTGCTGGATGTTGACATTTGAGGTTCTGACCAGGAATCATCCATGCCGCATCCTACGGTAAAGAAAGCGAGGGCATTAGCAGCGAGTCGCACTGGTGATGCCGCTCGAAACTTTGCCGCACCTGAGGAGAAGACCAGTTGAGTTTCGGGAACACTGCTCCTTCGTACTTTGACAGGACTGAGCGGATCTCGCCATCGAGTTGAGGGAAGGAGAATTGCTTGACTGGTTCGTTGTGCGAAGAAGTCGACGAAGAATCATCGTTTGCTTCCTGTTCCTCCTCATCTTCGTCCGAGTCGCTCAGCTCACTAATACTGTTACAGTACGAGCGACGAATCAGTTTCTTATTGAGTGAGTCGTCTGGGGCTGTTCTTGCGAGAATCAGAGGTAAAGAATTTGGCGAACTTACCCATTTGGACCACTTCCTTCAGGTAAGAATAATCCATCACTCTCCAGATACTCTAAGAACTCCTCCTCTTGAGGGATAGGTCGAATAATGGTAGCTTTTGGTGCATGCCTTTTGAAGCGAGGGTACCAAGATGAGAACTGACAGGCTAGAACGTCGGTTGTTCGTAAGGCGGGGAATATAGCTGAATCTGATGAGCTCATGGGGGATCAGAGGAGGGAGGAAGAGGGTAAAGTCGTACGCGGTGTGAAGTGAGGAGGAGAAGGAGTTGAAGAACTGCTTGGATTGGATTCGCGCTGGTGCAGAGGGTTGCAGGGACACTAGCTGTGACTTTCTAGCGTAGCCTTGTCCAGTCTAGTGAGATAGGTAAGTTGTGGTTAAGTCCGAATTATCTATCGGTCGACGCCGTGAATTTTGGTTCCTTCTTCTCCCGCTCACCAATCACTCGATTCACTTCGGACACCCTTACAACATCTCAAGAGTAGACAAGACTCAACCGGAAGCAGCGCCGACCTCATACAAGTTCCCCTCGTTCTCCTCGCTCTTCCTCAACTTTTTCTCTTGGAAACAAACTTTCTTATCGCAATCTACTGTCCAAGAGCACTCAGCAAGCTCGAACGATACTTCATCTCCCTCGTGGTAGACCCCTACAGTCTTTACAACTCGGATAACCTCTATCGCCGCTTCCCCTCCTTTCTCTTTCCCTTCCCTTCCTTCGCAATGGGACCTCCCTCTTCCCCTTCCCGGTCAGAAACCATGTTCAAATCAACCTCACTCGAAGATGGACTCGACACTCCTTACGCAACAGAAGATCACTTTAAACCTCTCCCCTCGCAAAAAGCTGAACCAACTTCATTACCTGCGAAACTTTGGAGGAGGGTAACGACGGCGGATCTAGTGGAAGGACATGGTGTAGCTCCATTGGCAGAGTCACAGAGAACAGACGCCAAATTCATTCAGAACTTTACACTCTGGTAAGCCCTCGCTTTTATCGTTTCTTGAGATTTCCCTCGCTAATCTCTCCCTCTCTTGTTCGTCAGGCTCACGATGAATGCCACGATCGCATGCTTTTCAACCGGAACTCTGGGTCCTGTATTGTTCGAATTATCAATGAGGGATTCATTCTTGATCATCGCATTCGTCAACCTTTTCTCGTGTGGAGTGCCGTCGTATGTCGCTATCTTTGGACCCAAGTTGGGAGCGAGGACAATGTTGGTCGCGCGATACTCGTATGGTTACTATCCAGCTATCTTACCNGCTCTTCTCAATCTAGTGTAAGTTTCTCTTCCCTTGCTCTTCCTTGAAAACGCTCACCCTTCTCGATGCGGAACAGTTCGTTCGTCGGGTTCAGTGCGGTCAACTCAATCGTCGGTGGTCAGGTTCTACAAGCAGTCAATCCTGGGCAAATCTCTACGACAGTCGGAATTGTCATTATCGCGGTCGTTTCGATGATCATCTCGTTCTTCGGTTATCGAGTGCTTCACGCTTGTGAAAGATGGGCTTGTAAGTCGAGTCGAATCATCTCAGAAGTTCAGGGTCACTGACTTCGAATGCCACTATTAGGGATTCCAATCTGTATCTCCTTCGTACTTCTCGCTGGGTTTGGAGGTCGACATCTCGGTGCAGCTACTTCCTATAACCCTGAAGGACCCAAACTAGGCGGCGCTCTCTCGTTCGTTTCGATCATCGTCGGTTTCACTCGTAAGGTCGATTGACATTCAGCGCTAGTTTCCCAAGGAAGCTGACTTGAACCATTTCGAGTTTCCAGTTTCATGGTCAGGTTGTTCAGCCGACTTCAACTCTTACATGCGACCCGATATCCCAAAGACCAAAGTCTTCATCTACACTTTCCTCGGACTCTACCTCCCCGCCTGCCTTCTTCAACTACTCGGTTCCGCTTTCTCTGCCGCCGCACTGTCAGGTCTCGTCCCTACTTGGGAGACAGCATATAGTGAAGGATCGGTAGGAGGACTCGTAGGAGAAGCTCTCAAACCATTAGGAGGATTCGGGAAATTCTTACTCGTCCTGTTCGCACTCGGCATGATCTCGAACAATGCTCCAACGACCTACGCATTCTCTCTTTCCATGCAAATCGTATTCCCCTTCTTGACGAGGGTTCCAAGGTTCTTCCTGGCGATTGTATGCACCGCTTGCTACTTGCCCATCGCCGTCGTTGGAGCGAATTCATTCGAAGAGGTTTTGAACAATTTCCTCGGTCTTTTGGGTACGTTCTCGTCTCTCTCTGTACCAATCTGGGTTGTTCGCTGATCGACTCGACTTGTAGGATACTGGTCGTCTATCTTCGTATCGGTGTTGCTCGTCGAGGTATGTTTCACCTCGCCTGTTCTCGGTTTTCTTCGACTAACCCTCGTCTCGACTCTTCTTTACAGCATTTCCTCTACCGCCGACACTCCTTCACTTCTGGATACGACCTATCAATCTGGGATCGTTCCTCGAAGCTACCGCCAGGAATCGCAGCTTTGTTTGCGTCGTTCTGCGGTGTGAGTCGAGATCTTTACTTTTTCTTCCCCTGATGGTGAACTGATGAATACCGGATTCTCGATTCAAGGCTGCTTTCTGTGTGATTGGAATGGATCAAGTCGCAAGTTTCTCATTGCCCTTGCTTACTTGCTTGCTTGCTTCCGAACTGACGATTTTCGAGCGATCGCAGTGGTTCCGAGGACCGATAGCAAAGTTGATCACAGGACCAGACGCACATTATGGTGGTGACATTGGGTTTGAGACTGGAATGGTGGTCGCTGCACTCGTCTATGCGCCAAGTAGATGGCTCGAGAAAAGGGTATTCGGGAGATAGATCGTTACTCAAAGGGAATTCTGGGTTGTCGGAAGTATGGGATTATCATATCATGGGACAGATTCGTGAAATCTATATATAGAATCAGTTCGCGTGAGAGTCTCGTTGTTTAGCGAATACGTCGAGGAACTGTTTCGTTTGCCGATTCGACAAGGTTGAAAGTTACAGAGTGAGCATCTAGGCAATGCGTTACAAGGGTATAATGTAGAGGAGACGAGGACGTGATGATGCAAAGGGACTATGTAGCGTGAGAAAGGAGGGTGGCAAGACAAGATAGAAAAGGGAAAGATACAAAATACTGAGATTCCGAGGGAGATGAAAGAATGAGGGTAGTTGATGCGAATCCACCTATGAAGTCCCAAGCCACTTCCGAATCTCTTACAGGTAGTGCCCTACTCCAGCGACTCCCACCAACCCAAGCACCACCGTCGTTCCAACTATAATCGCATTCCTCGATCCAACCTTATTCGCCTCGCTCGTTGCCGCTCCCTGACTCTGACTCGCACTCCCGCTCGTGATTGTCAACGTCGTCAAGCTCCCACTGACCGTCGAAGTGGCGACACTTTCACTCGGCTGCGACATTGAGAAATTGGAGTTGGAGGAGGCCGAGATCAAAGTTGTCGGAATCGCGGTTGACGAATTTGTTGTCGCCGTAGGAAGGGTAGAGGATAGATAAGAGCTAGGAGGGAGTGCTGGTCCTGGACCGTAGCCCGTTGAAGCGAACCCTCGCGAAGTTGAACGAGAATTTGGCGATGAGACCGAGGTGGTCGAAGAAGGAGAGTTGATCATGGATGGGAATGTTTCAAGGTTGTCACCATCTATCACAGTTCCTCTACGTTAGCTTGTGTATCTACAGCTTTCTGTGCAGGGGTTGCGATGATGTGGGGAGGTTAAGTTCACCTGATTGAGCCCGCGAGAATGATAGAGCTTGTAGGAGAGTGCATATCAACAATAGAGCGTGCATTGAGGAGTCGAGCAGGAACGAGAGGCGAAGAAGTGAAATGTGCTAGTTTTGGTTTTGGTTGGCTTTGCCTTCGCGAAGTTCAAGTTGCAATTCAACAATGTAGCCAAAAAGGAGTTCCCCTGAAGTCGATTTAATTTAGCAGCCGCTCCATTTTTAGCTTCTTTGTTTCCCACAACTCACTTCGCTCGATTCCCTCAACGAATGGTCAACTGCTCAACCACTACTACTACTAAAAACAATGCAACTCCCCCTCCGACTTCACTCGACGCTCCCTCGACCGATGAAGAACCAGGTAGTCCTAAATTACTTCACCGCCTCGTTAAATTCATGAATTCTAGTCAATTCTACGTCTACGTCGCCCTCCTCGTCACGCTATACTGTCTACCATCAGTATCAGCGACAGCGACTCCAACTTCGACTCGCCTCGTCGAATCGCAAGTTTCCGACGCCGGGTTCGGTTTCGCTAGCCTCCTCAAACGCGCTACTACAGAATCGGCAGCTGTTGCTAGTACTTGCGCTTGCAAGGTCGACGAAGGGACGAAACATGACGCTGCTTTCATCGCAAAGGTAAGTCGGGACCTCTGTTGGTAAACGACGATCGAAACTGGGTGCTCACGCGACTTGTCTTCATCCTCGCGATATTAGGCCTGCGTTATTCCGTTGCTCGTCATCACTTCAGGAGCGACTGCTGGTACGTCCCTGATTGAAGTTTTGCTGAAAATGCCGTCGAATCGTTTCCTGACCCTGTTTTGTGGTTCTTCCGCAGGTCTCACTCTCGGTCTGATGAGTCTCGACACGACGCAATTACAAGTTCTCATGAGGAGTGGATCGCCTCAGCAACAGGCCTGGGCGTCGAAGGTATTGCCCGTTCGAAAAAATGGACACTTGCTTCTGATGTACGCTGCCCTTTTCTTGCCCGTCTTCGAGGCTAGCGTCCACTGACGCTCCATGATACGTACAGCACTCTACTTATTGCCAATATGCTCGTGCGTCCAAAATTGGGTCCGAATCGTTTGAGCTTCCTCCAGAATTCGCTAACTTCTCTATTTCTTGCCCTATAGCTTAACGAGATCCTTCCTGTGCTGTCAGAGAGTGTCATGGGAGGCGGAATCGTGGCCGTTGCCGCCTCTACAGGTGTGTGGCTCTTACTAAACGTCCCGTACAGCATGAACTGACTCCTATTGTCTCTTCGCTTTTCCCATTCCCTTCACCTACTCTGCTCGCCGCTTACTGCCTTACAGTAATGATCGTCATCTTTGCCGAGATCATTCCTCAGAGCGTTTGCAGTCGTTTTGGCTTGCGAATCGGAGCAGGTGAGTTTCCGAGATTTTTCACTTTCGAGGTTCAAAATTGACAATTTGGTGTCCAATGCAGCCATGGTGATCCCCGTTCGAGTATTAATCGCCATTTTCTTCGTCGTCGCATGGCCCGCAGCGAAACTGCTCGAGCTCGTGCGTCAGATTTTGCCGTCATTTCCTCTCACTCTCGCTAATATTTACTTCCTCGTTCATGCAGATCCTTGGTCCTCACGACGGTATCGTCTATCGACGAGCGGAATTGAAAGAACTCGTAGCCCTTCACGCTCAGTCGGCGGGTCAACACGGAGATCTTGAAACGGATACTGTTGCGATCGTAGGAGCAACTCTCGACCTTCAGAGCAAGACCGTGAGGGATGCGATGACCCCGGTCTCTTCCCTCTTCTCCCTTCCCATCACTGCCAAACTCGATTACGAAACCCTCGGCAAAATCCTCGAAGCTGGACACTCCCGAATTCCTGTCTACGAAGACACTCCAATCGAATCGAATGGCGAGAAGAAGAACAAGCGCAAGATCATCGGAGTACTCCTTACGAAACAACTCATTCTCCTCGATCCCGAGGACGCCGTTCCCCTTCGCGAAATTCCGATCAACCCTCTCCCTCTCGTTGCCGACGATCTCCCTCTTCTTCAGATTCTCAACACTTTCCAAGAAGGTCGGTCTCACATGGCCATCGTGTGTCGTCGCAAATTCTCTCCCGCTTCAGCTCCAACTCCTCTCGAAACGATTCCTTCGGCCGACTCGACCGTCAATTCCGATCTCGAAAAGGGAGAAACGAGCAAGAATGGCTCAAGTGAAGGGTTCTTTCATGGCTTGTTCCGTCGAAAGAGGTCCGGAAGCGGTAGCTCGAACAGCTCTTCAACGAAGACTGCGAAAAGGGCACTCGACGAGAAGGGGGAGAAACCGTCCCTTTCGACCCGGAACTTGGCAGAGCTCGACGAAGAGTTCCCCCAAGGTATCATCACACTCGAGGACGTACTCGAAGAATTGATCGGTGAAGGTGAGCCTTTTCTCTTGTTCGCTTGCGATTGACGAAAAGCTGAATTTCGCTCTTCGCGCGTTCGCAGAGATTCTCGATGAAACCGACGGAGACGAATCTCACCTTCCTTCTATGACCTACTACATTCCTCCCGAAGCTCGTGGCAAAGTCGGCAATCTCGGACCTCCACCTGCACCCTCAGCTCATCTCGCTCAACAAGCTCGTCAGAACTCGTCGACCACGAAGGGAGGAATCGTTGGAGTTGTAGGAAGAGGTTTTGGAATGGGAAGGAGTAGATCAGCACCCGGTCAGAAACGAAGTGGAGACAAATCGGGAAGCAGTTCGGGAACGACGACTCCAAAGGAAGAGCATGGCGGGAACAAATTCATGGGAGATGGGACACCGGTCACGGGCAGTAACGGAGGCGGTTTCGGAGGATTAGTCGGAGCTGCATTCAGCGGAGGGAATGCGGCAAGGAGGAAAAGTTCTTCGCCGTCGCGTGCCGCTTCGATTCCGACGACTCCCGGCTCGAATCCTCGAGCATTCGACTTCGCTGCTCAACCATCTTCTACCCCAGCCGCTCTTCTCCCTGGTCAGCCTCAAGTCGAAGAGCCGCAATCACTCGATGCAATCGAAGAATCGTCACTTCCCAAACCGACGCCCTCTTCCTCTCATCCGCCTCCCGTCATCCGTCAACCAGTAGCTACCGTTCCGACTTCCGCTCTCCCTTCTCCCTCTCTCCTCTCCGATGCCGTATACCTAGAAAGAGGACGACGCATGCTCCTCGCGAAGGGAACCGATCCGTCTCAACTCAGTCTAGCGGATCTTCGACTTGCCGGCCTCACTCGCAGTCAGCCTGGGTCACGAAGCGCTACACCAGCACCCTCGACTCCGACAGTTACTGCCTCCACCGAATCTCCTTACCCAGCTTCACCAGCGAACACCGAAAGAAGTGCGAGCGGGACCAGAACTAAAGGGACTGCTTTCAAGAGTCCGGCATCGTTGAGTGCTCTACCGCAAGTCTCAAAGGTGCCGCTCTCAAAGGGGAAAGCGAAGGAGGAGGAGGAGCGGAAAGGGGAGGAATAATCTCTGGTTTTCGTTTTTCGCTATCTACCCCTTTTGATTCTCGTCTTCTACCACTCCATTGCTTCTCTAATACACGAAATAGCATTGTCTTTGTCCAGGTTGCAATTCTCTGCTGAGATGCCCTAGAGTCAGTCGCTTGAGTCTGTAGCCGAGTCATCGCTTCGTTCTTGATTCTACTCCGCGCGACTCACGTAGGCGCTCGTAGCGTAAGATCTCGGAATCTCAAACGTCTTCTCGAGTGGTGGACGAACAACAAGTAATTACAGTAATATCAAACTGACTCGGACTCGACATACTCGTATCCTTCCTCCCTTTTCCTGCCTAGGACCTCGTCTGCACATTGTCGCCAATCCACCGTTTGCGCTGCAAAGACTGCGATCACTAGGAAGAACACGAGAGCTCCCCAATTCAACTGAAACGGTCCCAAAAGAGCTGAGTGGTGCGGGACGAAGGCAGTCCTATCGAAAGGATCTGATATTAAGATTCGCTCGGGAGGCGATAGCATCTGCTCGTATTTGAGTATGCGTTGTCTTCAGTTTGAGGCTCTTCGAACGCGAGAAAGGGAGAGAAAGGAAGGAAAACGAACATCCTCAATGACTAGAGACATCAGTCGATGAACAGCCCAAGAGGGACTAGCATTGTCACAAGAGCGATTGGATCAGCGACGGACGTAACAAGCGAGACGGATGAACTCACTGATAAGGGTTGTACCAAACGTATTGTTCCAAACTTCCTCCGCACGCTGCTTGAGTATTGTTAGGATTATTCGAGCTCCACGTATATTGATCACAGAAGTTTGTCGATTGTTTAAAGCCGTATTGTTGCGGCGAACTGAGGATCGTGGTGAAGAAACCATGAGTGTCGAAAAGAGCGACTTTCATCTCAGGATGCAAATCGACAAGATTCGTCACGAAATCGAATAGACGATGGTTGTAGCTAAAATCGAAGAGTAGTCATAATCAGCTTGAACGTTTGCGAAAGGCAGAGAATGACAAGGCGGACCTTGCGATGAGTGTTTCGAAAGTTGCGATATCTTTCGCGCTCTTTGTCTTGACATAGGGGGTCTTGTGTGTCGGCGGTACGTTGAGGAAAAGTATANTACGTGCTGAGATGAAGAAACAAGAGGATGTTAGTGNTGTGCTCGGTGAAAGTAGGTAAGAGGTGCAAAAGATGAAAGCTCACCACCGAGATCGTAAAGCTCGTTCACAAGTTTCGTATATGTATCGAAGATGAGCGGTTCTTGACGAGTGCCATTCAAGTTCAACTCGGTCATATATCCTATACAAGGGTGTGAGCTGTCTCTCGGAACAGAAGGAACAAAAACTCAAGCTCACCGACGTCGTTGATTCCAAACCAAATCGCTATCGACCAGTGGACGGACGTGTCAGCCCATGGTAGGGAGCGATTATACCACCGAATTAACTCACTGAACAGGGTCGATTCAGAAGCCCATTTCACCTCGCTTTCGTTTCCAACGAACCACTCCTTCCAAAGTTTAAATTGATCGACGAAGGACTGCGCATTTGATGGTACGACCGAGTTGTTCACTGTCGCGCCAGACCGTGCAAAATCATAGTACGACGTCGCAAGCTTAGGTTGCGAATATGCTAAAAACTGCACCCAATCTGCGATTGTGATCGTGAACTATGATCAGAGTGAGAGCCTAGAGACTCAGGTAGAGAAACTGCAGCTCACTGTATCCTCCTGAAGTCGTCTACATATCAAGGCCCAACATTAGTCCCTGCTTTTGAGAATTTGCGAAAGAGATGTAACCGTTTCACGTACCTCTCCCATGCCTTTGAGCTCTTTGACCTTTCCTTTCTTCGGCACGTAGCCTGTCGTACTATAAGAGTCTAGATTACAGAGAGGAGAGGCTCTATGCTATATCAATCGTCGATTCGAATTGTGCAAAGTCGAGCTTGTTGCGAAACGTTTCGAAATCTATGCTTACCTCCAAAGTTGAACCTACACTCCAAAGTAGCTTGAGCACTCGTCAATGAACACGCTCAAAGGCGTAGGCAATCAGAATAAACGAGAGGACTCACATAGTATTCATATCGTTCAAATTGATTGCTGTCTGCCCATTCTCTGCGACGACTTGCAGTACGATCGTACTCGCCAACAGTGTCGCGAGTAGTCTTGCCATTGCTCAAAAAACAAGTCCGGCAGAAAGAAGGCAGAGTAGGCTGGTTCCGACACAAAAGTTGCGGTTAACAGAGTTCGAAATTGACGAGTTTAACGAGTCGAGATGTTCAGTCGCGGTGAAGTCGATTGTCGGAAGAAGTAGGGAGAGTGAGAAGAGAGGAAGGAGAACAACAGTTGAACGAAGAGAATGCGTGAAATCAAGTCCCCGAAAGAAAGGAGTCTCACTTTCAGATCTTGGATC
>JGI24890J29729_1000984_pt1 | contig 14358 bp, 32 predicted proteins | sample FreactcultureFD7_FD_29729 | JGI IMG/M metagenome (IMG submission 29729)
CAATGCCCTGACCGCGATCACGATCATCCTGTCGCCGTCGGCCCCCTACCCCGATCCGGCACCGGCACCGACCGACCCGTCGATCCAGCTGCTGCCGACCTACACCACCAACGGCAACGGCACCCGGATGCAGTGCAGCCCCACGTCGTCGTTCTGCTGGCCCGACACGACCGGACTCCCCTCGTACCTGACCGGGGCCTGATCTTGAGCCATGTCGACACGGTCGTCGCCGACATCAAGAACGACCTCCGCGAGCACGGCGAGTACGTCGTCGACATCTACGACGACACGCCCCACTTCGACCAGGCGGTCGCGGCGATCCGCTCGTGGGGGCGCAGGGCCGGGAGGGAACTCGGCTGGAAGATCGCGACCAGAGTCCGCCCGGTCGATGGCGAGCACATCACCCAGGTCTGGGTGATCCTCATACAGTCGAATCCCGTGCACCAGGCGATGCTCCAGAGGCACGGCGAGGAGAAGATGATCGCGGCGATCAACGAGATCGCCCACACGGTCTTCCCCGACGGGCCTCCTCCCCCGTTCACCAATCACTGAATCCTCCCCCCGACCGCGACGACGACACGACCGAGAAAGCCGAAGAAACCATGAAATTCTTTCACTCCTCCACCGACACCAATTTGGAGCTGAGAGTCCTCGAACTCGAAGACACGGTCGAGGCACTGACACACATCACGGCGACCGTCGTCGAGATGGTCGGAAAGCTCAACGAGATCGCAGACCATTACGCGACCGCCCTGGGACATCTGGTCTCGTCGATACCGGCCCAGGCGCACGCCCAGATCACCTCGTTCTCGCCGACCGAGATGTTCCGCACCCGTCTGTCCCCGGCGTTCGGCACCGCCGGAGATTCAGGCTCGGGGCATACGGCCACCACCACCCGCCCGAGTGCAAACACCGGCTGCTGTGGTGCAAAAGCCGAAGACACCACACACCCCCAGTAACGGGTTACTACATCCCCACTACAGCCTGCGCAAAGACACCATAGACGGACTACAGGTCACGGCACACACAGAGCACACGACACACCCCCTACCTGCAGAGTTTGACATCATGCTGTAGTAACCCTCATACTGGGATCACACCACCACCGTCCCCCACCACTGAGGAGCAACGCATGACGACCTTCACCCACAGCCAGCGCACCGTCTCCAATCTCATGATGGGCGCGCAGCGCACCGTCAGCCGGAACACCGTCACCTTCAAGGTCGGTGACTTCGTCGGTGCCCGTCTGCGTTCCGAGCACCACACCGGTGTCGTCACCGCCGTCAGCCCCCAGGGTGATCTGATCACCATCGGTCGCTCCAACCAGGGCAACGGCACCTACGATGCCGACTACTTCTACATCATCAAGGGCGTGGATGAGACCGACACCGAGGTCTTCCACCGCCGCATGGCCCACCACGAGCTGACCCGCTAGATCACACGACCGCCCACCTGTCAACCCACCCACGACACCCCCAGGAGCGCGCATGGCCACCACCACCAGGTTCACCCGGATCGCTACCTGGACTGGTATTAACGCACCACCGTCCCGTCCTCGACGGCGGACACAGCGGCCTGGCGACAGCCCCCGACCTCTTCCCCTGGAGGCCGGGGGTTTGTCGATTTGACAACCAGACCGTGCATCTGGTTGTCAAGTCTTTTCGCTGATCAATTGGGGTGCGGCCCCCAGGGAAATCACTCCCCCGTGTTGACTTGTGCTACAGCTTGATATGCCGTATCGTTGTTCCCATGACCGCACCCACCGCCCCCGCCACCTTCACCCGCGAGCAGGCCAAGGCCTCCGACGCGAAGCTCAACGAGCTGATGCTCGCCCTGTCCCACGCCGAGGGCCGCGTCTCCTCGATCTTCGACAACCTTCGTCGCGCGGTCGGCGACGACACCACCGGCTACGGCGCGCGCCGCACCTGGAACTTCGCCAAGGCCGACATCCTCCCCCGCGCCGAGGGCATCCTCGCCGGTACGGTCGCCATCGTCGCCTACAAGCGCACCGACACCGAGCGCGTCCTGGCCCGCTACAACGAGGCCGTCGCGGCCCTGAACGCCGCCGAGGGGGCCGTCGAGGTGCAGTCCCGCGAGTGGGCCGAGCACGGCCAGTGGCTCCGCTACAGCGTCGTTCCCGGCGGGCACATCCACACCGGTGGCCGCTCGTGCCACACGCTGCGGATCACCACCGATGTCCGCTGGGCGTTCCCGGTCTCCGGCGACTCGGTCGACGAGGCCATCGAGGTCTACGGCGACGTGCTGTGCACCCACTGCTTCCCCAACGCCCCGGTCGCCAACTGCGGCGGCAAGGTCGCCACCGATGCCGAGGGCAACCCGATCACCAAGGCCGAGGCCGAGGCGATCAAGGACGCGAAGGATGCCGAGAAGGCAGCCAAGCTGGCCCAGAAGAACGCCGACGCGGTCATCGACCCGGTCACCGGCGCGGTGCTGTTCAAGACCGAGCGGGGCGCGACCAACGCGGTCGCCAGCGACCTGGACTCGGCGATCTGGTACGGCCCGACCCACCCGAGCTACAACGAGTGGATCGCCCTGCTCGATCAGGTCTCCGAGGCCCTGGGTGCCAAGCAGGGCCGTCCGGCTGCCGAGGTGCGGGCCGAGCTGGTCGCCAAGGCCGAGAAGAAGTCCAAGTCCCCCCTGGGCGGCAAGAAGTGCAACTGGTAGGCCCTTCCGGCCCCCTGTGTGCCCTCCAGAGCGGCGATCCCGCACCGAGAGACACCAGGGGGCCTTCGGCCCGGCCACGAGCCACACAGGGCCACACAGCCGGTGTTGACAAACGCTACAGCTTGATGAGACCATTGAGGGACACCACCGCCCCCGACCCCTGAGGAGCACCACATGAGCAAGTCCGCCGGATTCCCGTTCAGCCTGGTCTTCACCGACACCGCTGGCCGCGAGCACGCCATCGGCTCGTTCCGCAGCTTCAACGCCGCCGTCGCGCTGATGGAGCAGAAGATGTCGGACCCCTTCGGCCCCAAGCCGAAGTTCTACCTCAACACCGCCGCCGGGTACGCCACGGCCACGGTGCGCGGCTTCGGGGTCTACGAAGTCCGCTAGACCCCTCCCCGTCCACCACCCACCCCTCGACCGAAAGGCCACCCACATGAGCGTCACCTTCACCGCCGCGACCCGCACCTTCTCCGCCGAGTTCGGCGCGGACGTGATCATGTCGATCCCGGCAGCCGAGGAGCTGGAGATCAACATGAGCAACTCGAACGCCTTCCGGGTCTGCGGCACCCTGGGCATCGACCTGGAGGCCGAGGGGTGGTGCGGCTCGCTGCCCGCCGACGACTTCCTGGGCCGGGTGCTGCTCGCGCTGGCCATCGAGCCGGTCGACGCCGGTGTCCCGGCCCATGAGCTGCCCGGTACCGGCCCCCGCTGGATCGAGTGCGGTCGCCCCGAGGGCTACGCCCAGGAGCGTCTGGGCCAGCTGCGCGAGCTGGCCGACTGGGCCATCGCTCACGGGGCGGAGATCAGCTTCGGATAAACACCAGCTCAACCGGGGTACGGCCCCCGGCGAAAACACCCTCCAGCCCGGCCCCTGGGGACACGCCCTGGGGGTCGGGTTTGCATTTCAAGCTGTAGTGTGTGTAACATGTAGTCATGACCACCACCGCCAAGAACCTGAACTGGGACACCCTCGATGGCCGGACTTACGGCTACTACGACCTCGGCGATGCCGGAGACATCGAGATCGAGATCAGCGAGCGGGTTGTGCGCTCGATGTGGACAGTTGGCACCAACGTGCGGAGCTGGTCGATTGTCGACGAGAACAACAACCCCATCGCCAACGGCGAGGAGGACGGCCTCCGCAATGCCAAGCGTGCGGCGATGAAGGCCCTGAACGACTACCTCGCCCGCTGACCCGATTTGCATTCAAGCTGTAGACCGTGTAACGTAGTCAGCACACCACCCACCGAGCGCGAGGAGCGACCATGACCACCACCACCGCCTGCACCGTCCACGGCCCCGCCTGCGAGCGCATCCACGTCGGCGACGCGGTCAAGGTCGTCTACGGCGAGGGCCAGGTCGGCTTCGGCTCGACCGGCACGGTCATCGCCACCACCCAGTACGGCGACTACGTCGTCGCCTTCGACACCCCGGTCGTCTACACCGCCAACGGTGACACCTCGACCTACGCCCGGCTCACCTACGCCGAGCACGAGCTGGCCAAGCTCGCCCAGGCCGACGCTGAGTACGTCACCGGCCCGGCAGGGTCTGCACTGCGCCGCTGAGCCGTTCGTTGCCCTGCGGGGCAGCCAGGGGCCAATCCGGCCCCGTCCCATCCACCCACCGAAAGGCCCGCAATGCCCAACCCCGAACCATCGCCCGAAGCCGACCTGACCCAGATCGAGAACGCGCTCATGTACGCGCTCAAGCAGTCGTCGTACTGGGCCGAGCGTGCCTCCCAGCTGGCCGAGGCACTGGCCGCACCACCCGAGAAGGAGCACACCCCGTGACCGATGTCAAGACCGAGACCGACCTCGACCGCCTGGCGGTGTTCGCCGAGACGACCGCCGACCAGCTCCACGAGTCGATCAGGGCCGTCCGCGAGCTGCGCGACCGCACCCTGTCGCTGATCGAGGAGATGGGCGGCGACAACGAGTTCAACTGGTCTCTGCAGGCCGACCTCGGCTACGCCGAGAACATGCTGTTCTCGACCGCGTTCAAGGCCCGCCAGATTTCCCGCCACGCCCGCACACCCCGAGAGGAGAGCCGATGATCGGCGGCGACGGCGACTATGTGCTCCCCGAGGGCATTACCGGAGACACCCCGCTGCGCGAGGTCAAGGACTGGCTCTACGAGCAGGTCTTGACCGGGGGCGTTTGCCCCTGCTGTGAGCAGAAGGCCAAGGTCTATCGGCGCAGCATTACCGGCCCGATGGCGCGCGGCCTGATCAAGCAGTATCGGGAGGCGGGCCGCGAGTTCGCCCACACCGCGTCCCTGGTGAAGTCCGAAACCCACGAGGCCAGTCAGCTGTCGTGGTGGGGTCTTCTCGAAGATGCCAGCCGGGTTCGTCCCGACGGGGGGAAAGCCGGATGGTGGCGGATCAGTGAGCTGGGAGCGGCCTTCGCCCGGAACGAGGTTCGGGTGCCCAAGTACGTCTACGTCTACGCCAGCAAGGTCGTGCGTGTCGACCCGAAGAAGACCATCTCGATCACCGAGGCTTTAGGGGTCGAGTTCGACTACCGGGAGCTGATGCGCGGGAACTACCCGCCGTTGCTCCATTCATCCGAAGAAAGGAACTCATGATCACCCCCAACGACATCCTCAACCATCTCCCGCACGTCGTGAACGAGGCACCGCACCTGGTCGTCTGCGCTTGCGGCGAGGTCTTCTACGAGCTGCCCGCCCAGGCGACCGGGATGCAGGTCTGGGCCGGTCACATGGCCGGTGCCCTCAACGTCGCCCTGACCGGCACCGGGGGGCCGACATGACCACCGACGACGACGGCTACGCCTCCCCGCAGGAGAGGTTCGTGATGCGCGGGATCGGTCGGTGGGCGATGCTGCTCAAGGCCATCGGCCTGATCGACGAATCGGAGGTGGCCGATGTGCTCCAACGCCCGTTCCAGAATCGCGGGTTCCAGCCGGTGCACGCCCACTGGCTCAAGCTGGGCAAGCCCCGGCTGCCCGGCGAGACCGGGCACGACCCCGAGGTCTGGGCGGCGTTCGTCGTCGAGGCACACCGGCTGGCAGGGCGGGAGCTGCCGTGAGGGTCGTCATCGACATCCCCGACGAGACCTTCCTGACCGGCGATGCCCGCGTCCGGGCCGCGCGGTACGTCCGCAATGTCGCGGTCGTGATCGAGGCGACCACCGACAACAACGGTGTCGTCCCGCTGATCCTGGGCAGCCCCGACCCGATCCACAGCGCGGGCTGGGCGTGCGAGGGGTCTCCCTGGCAGAAGTCAAGTCTTGACATTGAGGAGAAGGTATGAACGGCCCAGGTTCCCCCCGTCATCGTGTAGTAACATTATGGAAAAACCCACTGAAAAGGAAAGATGACCGATGACCGTTTCGATCCAACGCCCGTCTCTGGGCGAACTGATCCGCGAGGTGTGTGTCGTCATGCCCTCGTCGGCTACCCCGAGCGAGATCGCGCAGGCGGTGATCGACAAGGCGGGCGAGGAGCTATCCCGGCAGTATCTTCTGGAGCTGATGACCGCGACCGTATACACCCGGCTGGCCCAGTTTCGCAACGCCGCCCTGTCCGGTGGCTGGACGGCCACCGGAAACACCGCCTCACCGGCCAAGCCGTCGGCTAAACAGGCGCGTGTTCGGGACTGGTGGTCGACCGTGCTCGACGAGCGGGTGCCGGTGGGGAACCGGGAATGGAAGAAGCTCAGGGACTGCACGGTGAACGACATCGAGCTACTGATCGCCGACCGGATGGCGTTGATCGCCAACATCGAGTCCCGCGTCAGTGGTTTCCAGAAGATCATCGACGCGATGAAACGCAACCGGGTCACCACCGTCGGTCAGCTGACCGCCGACCAGGTGTCCCTCTAATGACCACCCGGACGCGCCCAACACCCGACCGAACACCCAGAGTACCTACGGCGCGTCCGGGGCTAAACTTCCAGCACGCCAAGGTGGTCTTGATCTCCACACTACATCCGCGTGCTGGACTAAATTTCCTGCCGTCCATCGTAGAACCGAATTCCACAGTGCAGACGACGGCAGGACTCAACCGTCTCCCCGGCCCGCCAAACGACAAGTGCCGCACAGGCCCTAGCCTACCTGCGGGCCGGGGAGGCCCTACCCAGATTTCCCCGGACGCTCATACACCCCGCGAATACCCCATATAGGGAACAGCGTCCGGGGCCAGACCACCGGCACGCCAAGAACTAAACGGTAACTACTCAATTCTCGCGTGCCGGTTTTACTTCCACACCCAGGAAAGGACAATCATGACCACCATCGAGACTCCCGGCGGCAGCCAGAGTACGAATGCCCCCCAAGCTCCCGCCGCTGCCGCCGGGCCTTTCCTCGCCGACCCGGTGCTCGGCATCCTGGCCGAGGTGGTCGACGACCTGGAGTCGGTGCGGATCGCCAACGAGAACCGGTACCGGTCGCTGACCGACACCAGCGAACGCGGCTACGGGCTGAGCATTCACCACCCCGAGGTGATGATGCTGGCCGCGACCGTGGAGTCGATGAAGGAGCACGAGCACCAGGCGATCCTCAACCTCAAGCGCGCGATGCGTCGCCACCCGCTCTGGGAGTGGGCCAAGCCGATCAGCGGGGTCGGGGAGAAGCAGCTCGCCCGGCTGCTGGCCAGCATCGGCGACCCGTACTGGAACGATCTGCACGAGCGGCCCCGCAAGCTCACCGAGCTGCGGGCCTACTGCGGATACCATGTTCTCCACCCCGGCGACCAATGTCGTCCCGTTTCCCAGACATGCTCTGTCGCCGGGGTGGCCCCAAAACGTCAGCGTGGCCAGAAGGCGAACTGGAACGACAGTGCCCGGATGCGGGCCTGGCTGATCGCCACCAGCTGCATCAAGCACCAGGGGCCGTACCGGGATGTCTACGATGCCGCTCGGGCGAAGTATGCCGAATCGGTGCATGCAACCGACTGCGTGCGCTGCGGCCCGAAAGGTAAGCCCGCGCAGGCCGGATCGCCGTTGTCGTTGGGGCACCAGCACGCGCGGGGGATGCGGGCGATGGCCAAGGCTTTCCTCGACGACCTGTGGCGCGAGTCCAAGCGTCTGCACGAGGCCCAGGAAACTATAGAGGTGGAGGCGGCGTGACCGCGTGTCATGCTGTTTTTGTCCTCTAGTCTGGGTACAATCGAAAGATGACCGACCCCGACGACCGCGCCCCCGACATCGACGAGGTGCAGGCCGCTCTCGCCCGGCTTAACGAGGCCCCCGACGAGCACAAGCTGCGTGCCGTTGTCAAGATGCTGACCGGGTTCACCGACGACCAGCTCGACGACCTGGGCGGCTTCGACGGCGGCGTGTCCCCTTCCGATCAGACTGTAGACGGTGTATGATGCAAAGCATGACCACCCACAATGATTTGATGCTCTCCAACGGCGGGATCGAGATCGCCAAGCACGTCCTGATCGCGCTGTCGGTGCAGCGGCGGACGCAGAAGCAATACGACGAGCTGCACGGCTTCCGTTCCGACACCGAGGCCATCGGCGCATTGCACTGCGAACGTGTCGAGGGAATCTGGAAGGCCCAGGGCCGTCAGGTGCTGGCGATGAACCCCGAACTGACCGGCGAGCTGCAGATGGCGACCTCGACCAAGATCGAGCCGGAGGTGTTCCGGCACCTGCCCTACCGCGACCCGCTGGTCGTGTTCCCCGGCGGTGTCGAGGTGCCCTCCTGGCGTGGCGAGGAGAGCCACCGGGTTCTCGGCTTCTTCACCGGCGGACGATCCGGGGAAGGGATGGCGGTCGGCGGCTGGAAGACCCGCGCCGACATGGAGTCCGAGTTCGACCGGGTCGTCCGGACGACCTCGACCCACGACCCCGACATCGAACGGTTCGGGGTGATCATCGTCAACGAGGTCACCGACTACCGGGCCGGTGTCCCGGTCTTCGAGTTCAACCGGATCAGCTTCCCGCTCGACCGGGGGCACAGCCTCGAAGACCACGTCGAGCGGATGATCTACGACTACGGCTGGTCGCACGCCGAGATCAACGGCAGCCCGACCAGCATCGAACGCCGGGCCGACTACATGCGCGCCCAGCTGGGCCTAGTGATGGGCAGCCTGATGTATTTGGCCTCGACCGTGCTCGATGTCCAGCCGGTGCCCAAGAGCCGGGTCGCGCGCGCCTGGCGGGGTGCCGACAGCAAGCCGCCGACGATGATCAACGTCGGCTGGACAATCGGGCCTGCCCTGTCCAAGGCACGCCGCGCCGCCGAGGAATCGGCCTCCTCGGGCGGTACCGGCACCGGGCAGCGTCCCCACCAGAGGTGCGCCCACTTCAAGACCGTCTGGACGGGCAAGGGACGCACGATCCCCAAGACCGTCCTGATCGCCCCCTACTGGGTGCACAGGGATCGGCTGGGCCTGACCGAGACCAAAACCGTCCGCGCGGTCTCTTAAGCCCTGTCAATCCTCGTACAAAAGGCAAGAACCAGCAGGAGGGTTGATGGACGACGACATCGTGGGCCGGGCTATCGAGGCGGCACGCTACGCCGAGTCGATCATGGTCAGGACGGCGGCTGGCCCCGACGAGCCGCACGACGACTGGCAGCCGAAGTACCGGGATTCGTCTATCGAGAAGTGGCATCCGCCCTACGGCGAGACCCATGTCAAATACCATCTCTACCGGGCCGGTGGCGGCAAGAATCCGATCATCTGGGGCGCGAACCACCACGGCACCTACCAGGGCACCGAGACGGTCAGCTCGCCCCTGGGCGGCGACAGGCCCGACTTCGATGTACCGGTCTACTCCAACGGCGACGACCCCGAGCAGCTGGGCCGGTTCAAGAAGCCCGAACAGGCCAAGGCCGCAGCCGAGGCCCACTACCGCGAGAACTACGGCCAGCCCCCGAGCCACGACTACGACATCGACTCGATCATGGGCGAACACGGCCAGGCCCCTGCGGGCGGGAAGAGCGGGACGGGAGACGACGAGGACTACGGGCACATCTTCGGGATGCACGCCCGCTACGCCGCCGCGATCTCCGGTGTCTCCGAGGCGGTCGCGCAGCGTATCGCCGCCGAGCTGTCCCCGCCCTGCCCCGACTGCGGTCAGGTCGCCGGGTTCGACGAGCACATGGTCTCGCCCCGTGTCAAGGTCTGCCGCAACTGCGAGTACCCGATGACCGACATCGGTCACGACGACCTGCTGGAGACCATCCTGCGGGGTCACGATCAGGCGGTCGGCGATCTGCCCGAAACCGATCACCCCAACCTCGGAAAGCACGGCAACAACAACACCCACTGAAAGGTTCACTCCCACAATGACTTTCATCGAGCGCACCCGTCTGATCTGTTTCGGATTGCTCACCTGGATACTGGCGATGTTCGCCGCCGCCGAGTCCACCAACTCGATGGTCTCGTTCTGCGCCCCGCTGCAGGCCGGTATCGGTGCCGGTCTGTTCGCCACGGCACTGCTGCCGGGCCGGATGGCCAGGTTCTCGTGAGGGGTTTCCTGCAGATGGCGTTCGCGGTCGCGGTGATCAGCGGATGGTTTCTGCTCGCCCTGTGGATGGTGCTCTCGGTGATCCAGATCGGTGTCGTGCAGTCCACCGGCGGGGNGCACGGTACAGGCCGGTCTGGAGGTCTACTGTGCCCCGCACCCCTGATGCGTTCGGCAACGTCCACAACCGGCTCGATCATCGGGGGTATCCGGTCTTTCGTTCGCCGGGCGACTATCGGGGCCGTCACCGCGTGGACGATCTGGTGGAACGGCCACCGACCTGGTGGTGGGAGACGCCGCTCAAGTTCCTTGCCTGGATCGCCGGTGAACGTGTTTGATCCGGCGGAATACCTCGACGGCTCCACCGATGTCCGTATCCGGGTCGAGTGCATCCCGCACGCCCGCGACGACGACCACCCGATCCGGCTGGTCTTACTCGACACCTTCGACAACAGGCTCACCGAGCTGAAGTTCACCCCCGCCCGCGCCAACGACTCGGCCAACTCGATAGCCCGTCTGCTGGCCGAGTTCATCCCCCGGATCGACAGCGACACGCTCGCCGAGGGTCTGCGGGTCGCGGCGATCAAGGTCTGGGCCGCGCGGAACTGACCGGCGCGTCGTCCCCGATCTGTCGGGGCCGAAACCTAGAATGTTGCTGCACCCCACCCACACCATGAACCAGGAGACGCGATGGCCCCCGAGACGACGATCTGCCACACCTTGGTGCTGCCCCTGCAGGCCACGATGACCGTCGAGTGGCGGCGTAAAGGCCCCTGGAACGCGCACTGGGGCGTGTATATGAACTCGCCCTCGTTGCGGCACCGGGTCGCGCAGAGGTGCACCTACACCGAGGCCCGAAAGTTCGTCGACAGGGTGATGTCCAGCCCCGACATGAAGAAGATCATCGCCGAAGCCGAGAGGGCATCATGAGCAGGCACAGCAAGCCCTGGACGTTCGAGGACTACGGGCTGCACCCCCAGAACGCCTGGGAGGTCTACGACCCCAACCTGGCCCGTCTGGTGGCCGTCTTCTACGACACCCAGGAGGCCCAGGAGTACCTGGAGTGGCGGAACAAGAGGCAGGCCAAGCGTCGGGACAAGAAGCTCCGCAAGGGCCACGACGAGGATGCCCGGTGGGCGTGGCCCTCGTGACCGACATCGTCAACGCCCTCCAGCGTGCGGCCCGCCGCCACGGCTGGAAGGAGGAGACCCGTTCCAGTCTCGACTACTTCACGCTGAAGTTCTGCCGCCCCGAACCCGAGGGACGGGTCTCGCGCGTCCTGATCCGGGTCACCCACCGGATCGTCGACGTGCAGATCGAGATCGGCGGTCTGCGCCAGTCGTTCACGCTGCCGACCGTGCAGCGTGTCGAGTCGGTGCTGGCCTCCCATCCCCCGGCACCGGTGCACTACCGCGACCCCCGGCCCGACGACCTGGTCTCGTCGCTGGACTCGGCGGTCAACGCCTGGCAGTCCAAGCCGCCCTCCGATCTGGCCGACGCGGTGCGTGGCGGCGACAATCTCGCCGAAGCCGCATCCGACCTTCTACGAAACATCAACGGGGACAAGGAGATTCGGTGATCGACCCGATGCACTCGACCTACTGGGGTTTCCTGTCGCACATCGCCGATGCCATCGCCGCCTCCGGCGACCAGAAGCACACCTACCAGCGCAGGGTCGACGACACCGACGGCAACGCCAAATGGAGCTGGGTGTTCGATGTCCGCAAGCTGCACGAGGTGTACGAGAAATGAGCCGACACGGTCGCATCCGGGGGCGGCACGCCCGGAAGGGTTCGTTCCGCCGGAACATGTACGCGGTGCTGTGGTCGCCGTGGCTGCTCGCATGGGTCAGGGTCGTCTATTTCGGCCCGAAAGATTATGTCATGGTCAATCTGAATAACGAGGTTTTGTCATGAGCGTCGGAGTATGGACGACGATCCTGATCGTCGTAGTGACCGGAATGCTGGTACACACCCACTGGTGGCGATGATGGAGGAGAAGAGATGAGTCTGCGTTTCAAGCTGTCCCAGGCCCGGAGCCGCCGACGGTGGCGCAAATACTGGATCGACCAGGACAACCGCAACCACGTCGAGTTCTACCGCAAGCTGGCCGCAGAGTGGCGGGCCAGCCGGTGACCCGTAAGAGGCGGCGGATCGCCGACCTGGAGTCCCGGCTCGCGGACAGGGAACGGGCCGCGCACAACCTGCTGGAGAGCCTGGAATGCACCGACGCGCACCTGCGTGCCCTCGACGACCGGCTGACGGCCTTGGAGGGGCAGGGTTTTGATGACCGCGTGCGCTGGCATCGGGAGTTCTCCATCGGCGACGACGACGGTGGCCGGGTGCTCTGGTACGAGGGCGAGGAGCCGATCACCCCGCGCGAGGGCGAGGTCGTGGAGTGCCGGTGGGTCAGCGACTGGGAAACTCTTGACGATGTCAAGGGTGACGACCTCCGCACCCGTCTCGTGCACGCGGCGGTCGAGTCCCTCGTCGAGGGCGACCCGGTGCTCGTGATCGGGGTCGGCGAGAACGAACTGAAGATCGGATGGGAACCCCAGTGAACGAGATCGCCGGATGGATCGTCCTGGTCGCCGCCGGAGGAGCGGCGGCGGCATCGACCTATCTATTCTTTGGGGCCTACCACTACCGGTGGCGGCACCGCGACGATGACTGACGGCAAGCCCGACTACGAGTACCCGCGCGACTACACCGACCGTCAGCTGCTGGAGTCGATCTGGCGGCGGATTGACGGCCTGGCCCTGATGCTGGCCGGGCCGATTCGCGACGCACGCGAGCCGGAGCGTCACAGTGACGAATCATAGGGTGATCTGCGAGTACCCCGACTGCGCGAAGGTGTGGAGGGAGAACTGCGCCGAGTGCGCCGAGGACACCGCCGCCAAGCACCGCCGCGAAACCGGTCACCCGGTATCGGTCGATCTGACCTCCGATTGGGGGTGGCAGGAACTCAAAAAGATGACCGGCCTGGCACACCCGGTGCTGATGAAGATGACGGCCAAAAAGCGGGGATGGTAATGAGCGACGAACACCACGATCTGGCCTGGCGCAACCACATCGCCGACTGGCACCTGCAGCGGGGGATGCCCGGCTGCGGCTGCGACGACGACACCCCGGTCGACGACCTGTGCCCGGAATCGGTGCACTGGGCCGACGAGCAGCTGGCCCACCAGCCCGCGCCCCATCTGGACGGCGATCCCGACCCCTGGAGCCTCGACACCTGGGTCGCGGCCTGGGGGCACAACGCGACCGTGGTCGCCGGGGACAAGGACTTCCGCCTCCCCAACCCGCCGCAGGGGATGAACTGGCTGGTGACCAGGATGCTGGTCAGGGGAGTCAAGGCGGTCGACATCGCGCTGATGCGGTTCACCGACACCGATACGGTCAAGGTAGCCCAGGGCAGAGCAGTCCCCGAACCGGTCACCGTCGCCGCCAAGGCCCGCAAGATCATTCGGGACACCCTCACCTGAGACGGTCACATGCTATGGTATCCTTCTAGGATGATCAACACCCACACCACGAGGAGCCTTCTTTGACCGTGCTGCACTTCACCGGAAGGGTGGCCCGGATCGACCCGGTCGCCCGGATGGTTTACACCGCCCACGACGACGGCGGTCGGCTGTACACCATCGGGATCAACACCGACGGCACCAACGCCTTCGCCGCCGTCTACGACCCGAAGACCCTGGAGAACCTGTACTCCAAGACCTGCTTCGGGTACCGCGTCCACAGCGACGAGCTGAAAAACACCCTCCAGGCCGTCGCCGACGGCTACGCCTCCCCACCCACCCACCGAGGAGAACGCCCATGATCCGATTCAAGATGACCAACGGCACCATCGTCGAGATAGACAGCGGCGAAGAGCTGTCGGCCCCGATAATGAACGCCATCCTGGGAACCCAGGTCACGTTCCCGCTGACCAACGCCACCACAATCGCCCCCGCCGCAACCGGTGTCGACGACGAGGCCGAGGCCGACCACGACGGCGAGAAGATTGCGGTGTTCGCCAAGACCGGCAAGCGGGGCCGCACCCGTATCCACACCCAGAATCCCCCGGTGCCCGCCGGTCGCTGGCCCGACCTGTTCTACATCACCAAGGAGGGCCTGGAGACCGTCAACCTGCTGCGGGAATACCCCGAGGGCCTGACCGGCGACGAGATCACCATCGGACTCGGTCTGACCGGCAACCTCGGGGCGGGCCGGGTCGCCCGGCTGCG
>JGI24890J29729_1000985_pt1 | contig 14358 bp, 34 predicted proteins | sample FreactcultureFD7_FD_29729 | JGI IMG/M metagenome (IMG submission 29729)
CGCGCAGACTGATACACAACCTGTTGAAAACAAAACTGGGTTCGTCGAAGGAACCATCGCAACCATTGCAGGCATCGCCGTGGTCTATGTCATGCTTGCTGTGGCATGGTGGGCTGTGGTCAGTGTGTGCCAAGAAGTAATTTATCCTGTGCTGCATTTTGTAACATTTGGATTGATCTGATATGTCTAAACGCAGTCATTGGAACAGCTTCTGAAGAATAATCATGAAGAATTGAAAAATTCTTCAGAACTTATTCCTGATGCAACTAATACCAAGGTGTTGATACCCAACCTGAATATCGTTGGGACAGTATTTGAGTTAGAATTCATGTTTGCAGCATCTACACCTATGACCACCGGAGAAGATTATAAAAAAGCATATGCTGAGTTCTGGGTTTCTCCGAGGGAAGATAATTCATCCTGGGACAATAAAATGGCTCAAAACCGAGCGATCAATGAGTGGTGTAACGCTACCTATGGACCCCGGGGCGATTGGAGTGATCCTAACTGTCGTTGGTACACCAGTGCTGGTAAGTACATTTTTCATAGTGAACAGGATCGAACCATGTTCGTGTTAAGGTGGTCATGATGAATTACATCGGCTGGTTGCCCGGCACCGGATATTTAATACGACGCAAAAAACAGCGTAAAAAAGGTAGATCAAAGAATGTTTATTTTCTTTGTATGAGCCACGGAATATATCATTCAAACAAGGATTTTATTGATAAAATAGCTCTGAGTTTTGGTGGAGTACCTGATAGTAATTTTTATAGTTTTGAATTTGCAAAACGAGCTAATGCAGAAAAAGCATGGGTTCAATTTGTGTTGAAATTCTCATGAAAAGATATCGAATGTCCACAGGGACATACCATAAGATATGGGACATCAAAGAAGAAAAAACCAAAAAAACTTATACTCATGTTGCAATTGATAGATGGTTAAGACTATTTTATGGATTGCGCGCATTGAGTGAAAGTGAGAGCAGTTACGACGCGGGTTATCCTTTTGAGGTGGTGAATGAAAAGAAGTTCATTATATTTTTGTTGAGATGGGCATGATGTAGTGCATAGACTATTGATAATTGCTGAACACAATGTACTGCCCATCTACCAGAATTTCCTTGATTCAATTAAATCAGATCGCAATGATATAGCATTTAACAGAGAATTGTATGATAGACTCAGAGCGTATAATGGTGATTATACACATGACGCTCACTCTAGAAAAGACATTTACCTAGAATTTGAGGATGAACGAGACTTAACTATGTTTATATTGAGGTGGTCATGACTGACATAGAAAAACTCATAGAAGAAAAAATGCGGGAAATGCGCGTTCACTCGTGTACAACTAAAAGCGCCCTGGAAACGTTTATGACCAAGGGATTTTGGGCTCAGCCTTCTGATTGGTTTTTAGGAGGTGCGATGCCCTATGCAGTGCATTATCATGGTCATACTGAAGACGCAGTGAAGGCTGTCCTGACTAAATTATTTGGTCCACACACACAGCCTGTGATCAACGGTAGGTATTATCTGCATCCTGATAACACCATATACTTTCGCAGCGAAGCAGATAGAACGATGTTTCTACTGAAGGTATCATAATCATGCGTGTATTTTTGTTCAATGCAAGTTCTGGTCCTGGTCCTACATGGTGGGACAATTTTTCCAGAAAATATGATACATGGGATGATGTAGGTAAACTGGAATACCTTGAAAGTTATGGGGTTAAAGTCATTACAGAAAATGATAACCCTCCTTATGGATCCAGGTATCTTGACTTTCCAGACGAAAAAACTTACACTATGTTTTTACTGAGATGGTCATGAGACCTATATTTCGTAATTTAGGTAGGAATGATCCATTATATTTTTGTTGGAAAAGAGCGATTAATACCACGAATAATGATAACCTATCTAATTTTGGATGCAACGTGTTAGACATTCGATATCGAGAGGGATTTGTAGTAGATGTCGATTTAGAATTTGAATCTGATGCACATTTAACAATGTTTTTACTGAAATGGTCATGATTAAAGAAATAACGAAATATATAAAATCTGGTGGCAGGCGCTACGCCGACTGCACATACTATGAAATACATTTTGACGATGATCAAGAGTATTATCGTGTAGTTTCACATTTATGTGACACACTGGGACGAGCACCTTCAAAAGATCGCTTACGTCCTTCGTGGATACATGATCCTGAAAGGTTCCGTATCAGTTTTAGAAGTATGTACTTGTTGGTAGATTTCTTAAAAGAATACTATGATTATAAATCTGTAGTCGTTGCTGGATCATTTGATCCACATTATATACGTGCGTGGGCATTGCCCAGAGGATATGCCACCTATGGAACCTGGAACTATATTGAGTTCATAACTCCCTCGGAAAAAGATCACTTACTATGTAAACTCAGATGGGAAGGACAGCATAATGAAGAAAGCACGCCTTGGTGAATTTATGAAAAATATACAGTCTATGGGCAGAGGAATGAGACCGGGAGAAATTACGGTAGTACATTCTAGTCCAGCATCAAAGACCTCTCCTGTGATACTGGATTTTAAATCCCCCAGCTACAACGATATTTTCGGTATGAAATCAGTATGGCTAGAATTTAAAAATTATGATACAGGTGAAATGTATTGGCATCATTACGTTGGGTGGCCAAATACCAGGACTGTGCAAAACGCACATAGAATTGCAACCACGTCTGATGATAAAAAGTTGATCTGGTGGAAAAACAGATACAAGCCGCTCGGCGAACTCACTGATGAAGAAGTAAGGGCGATGACCTTTATCATTCTTAAGGCTGAGACACAGACTAGATGAACCAAAATACAGCCAATATACAAAGAGCGATGCCGAGTATTATATGGACCGGTACAGGTATGCCATCTTTTACGGGTCCAGCAACATCCATAAAACAGATGAGAAATCGACGCATTAAAAATACTTATAAGTTGGTACGTCGCAGTGACAAATGGGTGGTACGTGTAAAATACAATGGACCTTTCTACGTATTAAATGATGATATCATAGCAAAATCTGGTGCATATCGTATAAAACCAGATAGTACGCAGTCCAGTACATGGGAATGGAAATATCTTTATGATGTCAGACAGTATGATTTTGATTTCTGGTTTCACACCAGAGGCGAGGCAATCATGTTTATGTTGAGGTCGCAATGAGATTTACAGAACTCATGGACGCTATCATGTATTGCCGACTATTTGAACCCATAAATTCTGATATACTTTTCGATATACGTGATGATTTTAAACAGACACTGGGAACAGACGTTTCTGATGTACTCGTAAATCATACGGACGATGACAATATATCAGTTGAGCTGGTATTTGAAAATGATAAACAAAAAACTTGGTTCGCGTTGAAATGGTTATGACACTAAAAACATACATAGACACCAACACAGGCACCCTTGTAACATATAAAGGCAGAAGTCTGTCATATGATATGGGATTATGCTATGCCCCTTACATACCACTCATGAACATCACAATAACATGGGAAGCTGGTCATCCAGGAGGGTGGACTGATGACTTAGGCATCATTGCTGATAAAAATCAGTATGTGGAAGAACGATTACCTGGTTGGTATGCAAAGGTACCACGCTATATGCACAGTGAAATCGTTGCCTGGTGTGAGAAAAATCTGCAGGGCGGGTGGTATTGGGATTCCAACGCTCCCACAGACATCCATATGATTTCAGAAAGGGATGCCAGCTGGTTCGCGTTGAAATGGTTATGAAGATTAATTTTAGGTCATTGGACAACAAGGTGTCCGACACTCAGCTCAAGAAACATTTTCAGTGGCTTACCACTAGTCCTTTTGATGTGGATGGAAATCCTGGTCGTATAGCAGTGCATGCCACCCCACGTGGCTACGAACATTATCACACCGTTGATGTGATTGGTCCTGCATTGATATGGATGAACGAAACATTTCCCAAGGAAAAATTCACATGGTATCTTTGGTTTGAATCAGTGTTCCTTGTTCCTGAAGAAATGATGCCATTTATATTGTTGAAATGGTCATGACCTATAAATTAGATATCAACGCCAATAATGGACAGACATCGCGCTGGTGGATGAATTTCCTATCAGCATTGCCTGAAGGCACCATATTGGAAGACTGGATGCTGGAACAGGGGGTTTCTCCTGAGTTCCTACAAGGCCTATTTTCCTATGCCACAATTTATCATCTTGAGTTTGTGTCAGATCAGGCAAGAACCATGTTTGTATTACGGTGGATATGAAAGATCACATGAAATTTAAAACAAGATACGGGATTACCGACTCTTTTGACTGGAACTCGTTGTATCCACAGGTGATAAAACCAATGCTATTCCCAAACTTTGAACTCGTGGAAACACAGGAGGATCTAGATACCAGCCTGTGGTACAAAGTGAGAGTTTATACGACGACCTTGGATAAATGGATAATTTCACAGGCCGAAGACAAATGGGATCATGCTGCATCCGACAATTATAGAGGAGATAGCACTGTGTACTGGATACATGGTACCTTGTACACCTTTATGATACTCAAATGGGAACAGACATGAAAATCAAGTCACTTCCAGAGTTCATTGACCGAGACACCATGATTTTCGTCGAGCAATGGTCTGAAGAAGAAATGATCTACTTACGTTATCTTCTTGAACAATGTGTACTCAGAGACATGCAGTCATTGGGCAGAGGAAAAGTAATATGGTTTCGAGATAAGGCGAGAGCCCTTATGTTTTTATTAAGTAACGGGAAAATTCCCAAGGATGAAGGATACGAATGTTAACGACAGAAGAGCAAGCAAAAGAAAAATGGTGCCCACATACCAGACAACTTGCCGACAAAGCTTCATATAATAGAACTGCATATGGTGACGTCGAAGACGTATTATGTCTTGGATCAGCTTGTATGGCATGGAGGTGGGCCAAAGACCCGTTGGTTGAATTTGTAGCCAATGGACACCCAACCAATACACGAACAGAATATGGATACTGCGGATTAGCAGGCAAACCTTAAGAGAGATTATAATGAGTACAAAAGGAATAGGTTACACAGATTACAGACAAAAGCGTATTGCAGAAGGATTGATGTCTTCAAAAATAGAAAATCCAGGCAATGAGCGCTATGTGGTTTATTTTGGAAGAGCGCACGTGGATGATCATCTAACTGGAGTCGCATGTCGCGGCCGTCTAAAAGTTGGTCGAGCAAAATTTGTTACAGCATTGATGCGTGGCAGAAATCAACCAGGAATAGATTTCAGAGTTTATGCTGAAATAGTAGTGGGGAACAATGAAGAAACCAAAGATCTTGAAAATATAGCAGCAGATGTATTGAAAACCAGACATTCAAGTGGATCACAAGGACAACGTGAATTATACGATGTCAAAGATGATGAAATTGCTGATTTTGTTGATAGAATAGTAAATCGAGCAAAAGCCAGCTTCTATCCAATCAATATTCTAAGTATAGATACTTACATTTAACGTAACGAGAAAAAATGTCAAAAATTATTAGATTACCAAAACCACAACCAATATGTAGAACTCCAGGCTGTGGTAATTTAGGAGTGCGGTCAAAATGGAACAAGGACGGTACTCCAGGCTGGCGCAATTGGTGTAGGAAATGTCATGAAGACAGAACATCTGCCAAACATGGTCTTAAAAACATAAAAGAAGTAGTTGCCAAAAACGCCGGATGTGCATCTGTTTCAGAATATATGGATTTCAAGGCTCGAGAAAAGGGATTTAAATCACACGCAGATTTCTTAGATTTCAAGGCTCGAGAAAAAGGATTTAAGTCACACACTGACTATGAAAATAGTAAACATCCTTACTTGAAATACCGAAAAGATTATTGTGAAAATGTTGATGGTCGGTTTGGATATGTATGTACAACAACAATAGTTTGGGATGGACAATTAGACGTTGACCATATTGACGGTGATCCATCTAACAATATCCCTGATAATTTACAAACGGTCTGCAAGTGTTGCCATGCTTATAAAACCAATCAAGAAAAAGATTGGAGAACTCCTGGTAGAAAAGCACTAGGAATTAAATATTAAAAAAGAGTAAATAAAGTCATAGTAAGGAGTTGCTATGGTTAACTTGTACACAGTGATCTATTGTTGGTGTGGGCTGATATTAATCGCCAACACGTATTTTGCCTACAAAACAACTGATTACCACAGAGAAATCAAGCAACTCCTCAAATTTTTGGATGACGATGGCAAGGCCTGATTACCTTGCAATGTGTTTTCCCTATACAACCACCAATCCCTGGCCTTTCCATCACGACCCCACTCTAGATTGGATAACTGCTGTTCATGAACTTGAACATTGGTTAGACACCAGAGTGGGGCCTCGTATGGCACGTTGGTGTTGGATGGGAATTCAATGCCGCGTTGCATTTGAACGTGAACCAGATAGAACCTTATTTTTACTACGGTGGCATTGACAGCATAACTAAGGCTATATATAATAGCACCGAGGAGATGACGATGCTTCACTTTCTAATAGGCACAGTGGTTGTATGTGCAGCAGGATTTTTCGCATTTGGAATTTTCTGGGTCAACAACGAAATCAACAAAAACGGCGAGTGACATGAGTGGAATAGATCTTCAAGGTTTCAGGTTGTCTGATGAACAGGTTGCCTATCTCAGAAAAGAATATACTGATCTCGGCACAAAGACAGCGGATCCAGATGTCAAAGGCATATGGCGTCTCATTGCTAGGCAAGAGGCACTTTTGATGATCTATAAACTTCATAAATTTGAAGTTGACAGACTTTCTGAGCTAGGTGATAATATTCCACTTATCAATTTTATTCAACAAAAAGACACTCCATAATCTACTCCATTATAAATAAAGATCTTGCATTGCAGCATAGAAGCTAGTACAATGCATTTACACAAACACACAAGGAGATATGTTATGGATCGTACAATTATCGCTTCCAGAATTGGAATGGTGGGTATCCTTATTGGATGCCAGGCCGCGATGTTCGCACTGCTCGCTATGCATTCTTAATTCTGAATTGCAGAAAAAATGATTAATCCACCGTGTTATAGATTGACATGGTGGTTTTTTCATAATATACTAGGCGATGTTAAACAAACACACATACACACGGGGTGAATATGCGTAGAATCATTACATTTTCTTTGGTAACCGCTGCAATGTTTTCTCTAGCAGCCTGTACTGAGCCAGTAGCGGAACAAAGCGGTGATGACATTCAGAACCAAAAACAGGAACAGTTGACTAAACAAGGCGTTCAGTCAGTTGGTCTTCCCGCAATTGTCAATTTTCAAGAAAAGCGTCTTATGAAGGACATTTTGGAATTGCGTGACAATCCCAAGTTGGTTACCTATACATATACGCAGGATATGAACGGTCGTTATCACAAGGTATGTGATAGCATTGGCTATGGGCTTCCCTATGCCACACAATACACAAATCCTCAGGTAGATGCATTCTATACCAGTCAACAGGAAGGCGCGCACATTGCGATGCCCCAGGCAGATCCCAACGGATTATATAGTCCTCCCCAAGCAGATGGAACATGGATTCTTTGCAAGGTTCCGGACAAGGACAAAGTTGAACCTCAATACGTTGAGCCTCATGTTTTTGTTATGACTTTCCCACTGTCCAATTAAGGATTTATACCATGAATAAATTTAACATTTTTGCACTTGTATCCTGCTTTGCACTTGCAGCCTGTGATGGGCCTGCTACGTCTGATGATATTCAGAATAAGAAGCAGGAACAGCTTTCACTCAATAGTGTGCAGTCTGTAGGTCTTCCTGCGATTACAAACTTCCAAGAAAAGCGTATTCTCAAGGATATCTTGGAACTGCGAGACACCGCAAATCTACGTACATATGCATATATCACCGATATCAACGGTCATTTGCACAAGCGTTGCGACAGCATCGGCTACGGCATTCCCTATGCCACACAGTATACCAATCCTCAAAAAATCGCAGACCACTATCAAGGTGGATACGCAATTCTTCCACAGGCTGACCCCAATGGATTGTACAGCCCACCAAATGCAGAAGGCACATGGGTGCTCTGCAAGGTTCCTGGCAGTGAGAAAATCAGTCCGATCTACATTGAAGATCGTGTGACCGTCTCAACCTTCCCTCTTGATAGCAACTAAGGAATTCTGTCATGGATTTAAAGACCCTTAAGGAAGGCGACAGCGTCATCTATAAGAATGTCGGATATGGACTTACTTCTTACGAGCCCGGCAACAATGATGTCATTGAAATCAAGGATGGAAAGCTCTACACCAATTGCTTTAATAGCACTGGTTTGGAATGGTTTGAACCTCAGAAATGCTGGAAGTTTGACGGTGGATTGGGCTTGATCACCTATGCAATCTCTGCTGATGACAAAGCCGGACTCACTTATATTGAGGAATATGGCAATGAATAAGCGCATCGCTATTGTTGTCTCCTTGGCCGGCACTTTTGCATTGTCAGCGTGTGGCGATTACCGCACCAGTGATCAGATCCAATATCAGCAACAGGAAGTGATGCTCAAGCAAGCAGCCATGTCCCTTGGTATGCCGGCCATCACAAACTTTGCTGAAAAGCGAATGATGAAGGATATTTTGGAATTACGTGACAAGAATGTCACCACCTATACATACCTTGTGGGCGTAAACAATCAGCTAACTAAGCTATGTGACTCGGTGGGATATGGACTTCCCTACGCAACACAGTATACTAGCCCTAATCAGGCAGATCCCAATGGACTTTACAGTCCAGCAAGTGCAGAGGGTACGTGGGTTGCATGTAAGGTCCCGGGCAAGGATAAAATTTCCCCAACCTATATCGAACCACGTATTATTGTCTCAACATTTCCCTTGGATAGTATCAAGTAATCTTTAACATTGAACAGGAGTAATTAAAATGAAAGAATTTTTTGGAGCCGTATTTTCGGTAATCATTGTTGTCGCCCTTATTCTAGCGTTGTCTGTGGGTGGCACGTTTGCAAGTTTCAAGATCTATGAATATTTCGCACCTCGCTATACAGCAGTTGATGCAAAGGTATTCAAGGAAAGTGTGCAGTATAACGAAGGTATGCTGCGTGACCTTTCAGAACTTCAGCAACAGTATGTTACATCTGATGCTGAAACCAAGGCTACTTTGAAGCCTATCATCATTCATCGCTTTGAAGTGTATGATGAAAATCGTCTACCTGCGGATCTCCGCAACTTTTACGATTCATTGAAAACTGGTGTTAACTAAGAAAAGGTAATTTAATGTTTATTATTGCTGCCATTATTGGAGTTCTTCTCCTTTTTGCCCTTGCCATTGGCGTCGTATGCGCCATGGTTTGGCGTGTGGTTGTTCCTACCAACGAAGTACACATTGTACAGAGTGGCAAGAACTCCATTTCATACGGCTCCGGTCTTTCAGGTGGAAATAGCTATTATGCGTTTCCCAGCTGGATTCCAAAGATCGGTGTGACGGTTAGTAGGTTCCCACTATCTGTGTTTGACCTTAACCTTTTGAACTATGATGCTTATGACCAGGATCGACTTGAGTTCATGGTTGATGTTCGAGCATTCTTCCGAGTCAACGACTCACAGACTGCGGCTCTACGTGTTAGCACGTTCCAGGAACTCAAGGATCAGCTCAACGGTGTTCTACAGGGTGCTGTTCGTAATGTTCTTGCCAAGTACACCTTGGATCATATTATGACTGATCGTGCTACAATGGGCGCAGAATTCTCTACTGTAGTTGACAATGGTCTTAAGGAATGGGGCGTTGCCACTGTTAAGACAATTGAGTTCATGAACATCCGTGACGCCAAGGACAGTCAGGTAATCCACAATATTATGGCTAAGAAAAAGTCATTTATTGAAATGGAAAGCCGTGTTGAAGTTGCCAAGAACATCCAGGCCGCACAGACCAAGGAAATCGAAGCACAGCGTCAGGTTGCTCTGAGCAAGACAGAAGCTGAACAGCAGGTGGGTATTCGAGAAGCTGAAAAGGCCAAGACAATTGGTATTGCTCAGCAGAAGAGTGATCAGGACATTCAGGCAGAAGCCAAGACCACCACTGAACGTCAGATGGAAGTGCAAAAGGTTCAGGAAGTTAAGGCTGCTGAAATTGCACGAGACGTTGCTGTGGTTAGGGCTGAGCAGGATCAAAAGGTTAAGGTGGTTGCTGCCGAAGCATCCAAGCAGAGTCAGGTGATCAACGCAGAAGCTGAAAAGGAATCGGTGACTCAGATTGCTGAAGGTAAATTGGCTGCTACACTCAAGCTGGCTGAAGGTATCAAGGCCGAAGGTCTTGCAAAGGGTGAAGCTGAAAAGGCAATCCTACTTGCTCCTGTTACCGCACAGCTAACGTTGGCCAAGGAAATCGGTGACAACGAAGGCTACCAGAACTACTTGATCAGGGTCAAGAATATCGAAGCTTCACAGGCTGTGGGTATTGAAATGGCCAGCGCGATGAAGGCGGCTGATCTGAAGATCATTGCGAACAGCGGTGATGTGCAGAGTGGAATTGGTAATCTTGCAGACATTTTTACACCTAAGGGCGGTACGTCAATTGGTGGAATGTTGACTGCACTCAGCCAGACAGCAGAAGGATCTGCGTTGATTGGTGGAGTAGTTTCAAAGCTGACTGCTGACAAACCTGCTTCTGAATAACAGTTAAAACATTAAAGCCCCGAAGCAATTCGGGGCTTTTTTGTGACTTCAGGAAATACGACCTAGTCTGTGTAACAGGTTAGCTGTCTTGGATACACGCTCATCATCTTCTTTAAGAGTCTTGAGCAATGCATACAGAGCGTCTTTAATTAAAGGGACATCTGCACTTGCAAACGCACCGCCTCTTGCTTCACGGGGACTGCGAACAGTAATAGGATCGTTGAAATCTTCGTCTAATGGTTTACTCATAACTTATCCAATCAATGGGTTAGTGGGACCAGAATTAATAGCTGGCCTGCTAGGAGTACGTGGTAGCGCATTTTCAAAAGCTGCAAGTTTATCATTCCACATTTTGATATTTTCCTGCACTCGTCGTAGAGCACGTTCAATATCTTTGACTCTGGTGGGATTTGGTACAGCCAGAGCATTCTCTTCTGCAAGAAAACGTGTTAGTTTGAGTTCTTGAAACTCCTGCATTTTTACGTGCCCGCGGATCTTATTTAATTTGTACATATGCCTTTACTTATATTTTTTGTTGAGTGTTTAATCTTGATCTGAGTTTTTCTCTAACACTATTTTGTTTTGGAATATAAGGTTGAATATTCAACCTATTCTTTCTTGCCTGTTCTCTTTTTTCTAATAATGGTAATACTTTGTTTCTAAGATCTGATTGTGGAGTGGATGTTCTTTCCTTCCCAAATGGTCCACCTTCATGTATATTATGTAAAATTCCATCTCCATATTTCTTCCTTCCGAACCATCGAATATAACGGCGTTCAAGTGCATAAGCGCCGATCTCACTTAGGTTAGTTTCTAAAAATACAATATTGGAATGATCAATAGGAACGGTTACCGTGTGGGGTTGATACGCCCGATGTCCTTTCCCTTTACCAATATAATAGGGTGTGCCAGACGCAGCCGTCGTAGAATCTTTATCTCGGATGTAAGCATACACGTAATAGTTAAACATAATTAATATGAACGATTCAATAAATATTTTCTATCCGATATTTATTGAATCAATGAACAGTCTGTCTTATATATGGAACAGCCTATCGCAGGATTTTTACAATAAATTGACTATTACACATGAATCGTGTATAATTACTAGTACACAAGGAGAATATGTTTTATATGAACTACTAGAATTTGAATCGTTCAGATTCAAATAGTTGAGCCTGTCTCAACTCATTTGTAGACATCGTGGGTGATTCTACAAATCAAATTAACTTCACATCATTTATGATTGAGTTAATGCAACTGATTTAACCAGTTGCAAACACACACAGTACCCAAACAAAGGAGGACAACGATATGTCTATGATACGCAATTTTGCGCTAATAGCATTATCGGTGTTGGCTTTCCAGAGTGTAAGTCATGCCGAGACCCCAGCAGGGAAACAAGCGGGTCACTTCGTACTAACCGAAGTTAATAGCAAAGATGTTAGTATAAAGGCTGGAAATGGTTCCGGTCTTGGTGTTCACAGTAAATCTGTTCCAACACCACGTGTAGATGAAAAGGCAGTAACCTGCTTGGCAAGCAACATCTATCACGAATCAAGAGGCGAGCCCGAAGAGGGTAAAATAGCGGTGGGTATGGTTACCATAAATCGCACTACAGACAAGAGATTCCCCTCAACTGTCTGTGGCGTAGTTAATCAGCGCACTGGTGCTAGGTCGCACTCTAAGTGCCAATTTTCCTGGAGTTGCCAAGGAATGCGTTCGCCGCATAAAGACGATAGAGTTTGGCTAGAATGTCAACGCATCGCCAGGAATTTGTTGATAGAGCCTGCACTTTATCGACAACTGCGACAGAAGTATGAACATGCGCTGTACTTCCATGAAGTACATACTCGTCCTGTTTGGACACATGGTAAAATACAACTGGCAAGAATAGGCGGTCATTATTTTTATCGTGATCGCACTGTAAATACCTAAACAAGGATATAAGAGCCCTTGACCACTGTATCTTATTGGCGTGTAATCTGTTGGCTCTGGATTACACGCCATTTCATATAAATAATCATATGAAAATACGCGAACTCATTCTAGAAAAAGCCTCACTCAAAACATGTCGCAAAGGCGCGGCAGGCAAAAATATTGGAATAAGTGCTGCGAGTAGCTGTAAAGCTCAGGGTATGATGCCTAGAGAATCAGACCACACAGACGGATCTGGAACACAAGGTGTAAAAGGATCTGGTAAGCCTGTTAAAGGCAAGAACATCAAAAATGTAAAATACGGTGGCAAGATAAAGAATTATGGCGATAATAAGTAATTCTATTCGTATTTGATGTTGCTCAACAATCGTAAAACTGTTATACTATGCTTATGTTGAAACATAAGGATTGCCATGTATAATATTATCAAAGAGCTTGAAGCAGACAACAGTCGCTTGGCCAAAGAAGTCATTCTTAAACGAGAAGCCGTAGCCAACAACACAGAATTATTTGATGGCATTCGTATGGCATTGGATACCTATATCACCTTTGGTGTTAAAAAGGTTCCCATACATGGCGGGCCAGACGGACAGGGATTGCCCTGGGATGCATTTGCTGCTCTAGCAACCTATCTGTACAAGCGGGAACTAACGGGTCATGCTGCCCGTGACGCCATAGAACTCGCTATGAGTGCTGCAACACAGGATGAGTGGAACTACTGGTATCGCAGAATCCTGATCAAAGATCTCAGGTGTGGCGTCAGTGAGAAGACAGTCAACAAGGTACTCAAAGGCACGACTATTCCAAAGGTGCCTGTATTTGAGGTGATGCTTGCGCATGATGGTGCAAATCACGAAAAGAAAATCTCTGGAAAGAAGCAGCTAGAACCTAAACTTGATGGTGTTCGCTGCATTACCATCATCGATTATGAAATGAAGACTGTTACACAGTTTACACGAAATGGTAAATTGTTGGAAAACTTCTCACACATCACAGATGCTCTCAGGCAGTTTATTGATGATTTTGGTAGAAGCTATGTCATCGACGGTGAAGTCGTTTCCAAGAGCTTTCAGGATCTCATGAAACAGGTACATCGCAAGGATGATGTAAAGGCAACTGATGCGAAATTGGCAGCTTTTGATATTCTACCACTAAGTGAATTTCTCTCTGGTAAGAGTGTGATGGGACAGTCTCGCAGGAGTAAATTGCTCAAAACGTTTGAACCCGTATTTGCCAAAGCATCCACGTGGTCTGCATTAAACGGTAATTCAATTGTAGAAATTGTAGATACCAAACAGGTGGACTTGGACAGCCTTGTAGGTGAACTTGAATTTCGACAGTATAACAAAGATGCAATCGAAGCAGGCTACGAAGGCATAATGATCAAGGATCCAGATGCTGTATATGAATGCAAGCGTTCCACAAGCTGGCTCAAACAAAAACCATTCATCGAAGTCAGCCTCACTGTCGTTGACACAGAAGAAGGCACTGGCAAAAATGTAGGCAAGCTAGGCGCGCTTATATGTGAGGGCGTGGATGACGGCAAAAAGATCGTCGTCAACGTTGGTTCTGGTTTTACTGATCTAGAACGCGAAGAGTTTTGGCAGGACAAGGCGTCAATGCTCGGTCAGATTGTTGAAATACGAGCAGATGTGATCACACAAAGTCAGGACAACGCGGACATCTGGTCTTTGCGTTTTCCAAGATTTCTAAGATTCCGTGGA
>JGI24890J29729_1000986_pt1 | contig 14357 bp, 10 predicted proteins | sample FreactcultureFD7_FD_29729 | JGI IMG/M metagenome (IMG submission 29729)
TCTTCCGGGTGCTGACCTGAATTCTTTTCTTTTTCAGGGTTAAGTTGACGGAAATACAACTTACTTAATTCAATTAACAGCGCCGGAATGATTTCTTTTTTGACATTCCGTGCATAAGTCTGGTATACAAAATTATTCGGGTTGAAATTTTTTGCATAAAGAATATTATAGCGTTCCGCAGGGCCTGCTTCTTCACCGTTGCATTTTTCGATCACAATCGACGTGAAGAAAAACATATCACGGTTCGTTTTGATTGTGAAGGTAAGGCCATGTGTACTGATGTCCTGCTGGTCGAGTTCCCGCACAAGAAAGCGTTTTAATTCGAGAGCTTCGGGATCAATCACGGGTAAATGCCAGTTCAATTCAAGCGATGAATGGCGTTCGTTGATCCCGAATTTTCCCATCAGCTTTTCCCAGCGAATTCTATCGACTGCTTTAATGCCTTTGATAATAAAGGCTTTCCAGGGTGTAATGTTGATCTTGCCGATGTTTGTTTCCTGGCACAATTTGCATGCTGCACTCATGAAATCGATATCGTACCGGTTGTTGCGCCAGTATAATCCCAGCCAATATTGATTGTTTAGCATGGCATTAAGTCCTTCATAATAGGGAAAGACCGTGTCTGGAAATTTTAATTTTTCGCTGATCGGCTTATATACAATGCGATTGTTTTCTTTCAGGATCATGTATAATTCTTCTGCCGTGAACGGAAGGTATTTTAAAATGACCTCTTCCAATGCTTTGGATATTTTAGCGATCTCATGCCCGGCAACAAGTCTGGGCCAGCTTTCAACAACATTTCCTTTGCGTGGATCGCGGATGTAGAGATACCAGTAATTCTCTTCCTTCGAAGCGATGAAGTTCAGTTCGCCTGTGAACATCGGTACGATGCTCTGCATCGGATCGACAATATTGATCTTCAGTTTCGGCTTGTAGTCAAAGTTGTCAATCACTACATGAAAGGTGTCTTCCTTCACCCAGTTTGTCGTTTCGACAACATTTACAGTAACATAGGAGCTAACAATATTCTGATAAACCGACTGATCGCTGCCCAATTCATAATCGATGCTCAGCAAATGAAAAGCTTTTTCAATGCTTGCTTCGCCCGCGTCATTGGAAGGAAACATAATGTCCTGGCGCGATCCGAACAATACGTATTTATTCCCCAGGTTTTTTGAGATATCCATGATCTTCAATAGATCCGCCGGCGAAAGAATCCCTCCTTTCACAAACGCCCGTATGAGATCACTCTTTTTTTTGATTTCCATCACGCTAAGTTAAGCCGCAAGCTACAAGCATCAAGTTTAGATTGCAATTTTCAATTTTCAGCTACATGTTACAGTCTCAAGCTTCAAGTTAGACTTTTGCTTCGCACCGAACTTTTGTTTTCTGAGTTCAGACCTCATTCTATAAAGTTCAAAAATGATGTTATACCTAATCGCAATTTTTTTATCGTTCATACCTGAGCACTGCTCTGCATTAACTGAAGGCTTACGGTTACGGATCTCCGCAGCCGACTTGCAGCTTGCCGCTTGAAGCATGAAGCTTTTTCACGCCTTCACCAGCTTCTCATTCAATATCTGTTGCACTTCCGGCTTACAGCTTCCACACCCAAGTCCTGCTCCGGATGCCTGGCATAGATCGTTCAGTGTATTGCAGCCGCTCTCTATCAGTTTTTGTAAATTACCTTTTCCCACCTGGTTACACGAGCAGACCAATTTGCCAACAACAGGCTCTGCCTTTTTGCCAGAACGAAGCAATTGCATTCTGCGTTCTGAAAGTTCGATGTTATTTTCGATCAGCATTTTGAATTCTGCAAACTCAGACTTATCGCCGATCATGATGGCGCCTACCAGTTTATCATCTTTGATAATGCATTTTTTATAATAACGCATCGATTTGTCGATGAACAGAATCTCGTCATAACCCTCGCTGTTCGGAGGAATGTTGGGTATGCCAATGCTGCAAAGGTCGAAGTCCGTGAACTTAAGAATATTCATCGGCACAGCGCCATCATAGCGTGTCAGCAAATCGCCGTTGATGAATCGTGCAGCAATGTCACCTTGCTTTTCCGCAGCAGACGTTATGCCCAAAGTTTTACCGTTGTGTTCGGCTATTTCACCTACTGCAAAAATATCCGGATCGTTTGTTTGCAAATAATCATTTACGATCATACCGCGTGCCGACTCCAGTCCTGCTTCTTGTGCAAATTCAATGTTTGGCCTTGTACCGACGGCATAAACAACGGCATCCGACTCAATTACTTTTCCACTTCGCAGTTTAGCAGCCAGTTTGCCTGGATTTTTTATCGAACGATCGATGGATTGTATCTGATCATTCAGGTAAACATTGATATCTTTTTCATCGACAAAATCCAATAACAATTGCCCGGAGAGATTATCAATCTGGCGTTCCATCAAGCGGCTTCCTAACTGTAAAATCGAAACACGCACGTCAATCTCACGAAGCGAGGCAGCGAGTTCCAATCCCAGTAAACCACCACCGATGATGAGCACACTGCCTTCCGGTTTTAAATATTTTCGCAATGTATCGGCATCGTATCGCGTGCGCATGGTGAATACACCCGGAAGATGCATGGGCGCATCCTTGGGAACATTCGCGCGGCTTCCTGTGGCGATGATAAGTTTGTTGTACGCGTGCCTGATACCCTGTTTATCGACAACGTATTTCTGCTCGCGGTTAATGTTCGTGATTTCATTTTCGAGGTGCAACGTGACATTCATCTTCTCAAATTCGCCGCCTTGAAATTTTTGCAGACGTTCCCATGGCAGGGTATCGTTTACATATTCCGGCAATAACACGCGATTATAAAACGGATCTTTTTCCTTGGAGAATACATGAATCTCATCGGCTACATTGAGTGTACGGTAGGTGCAGATAAAGCGATAGGCTGCCGCACCGGCGCCGACGATAATGATCTTCTCAAAATCTTTTACGTGTTTCTTAACTTCAACGATTGAAAATTTAAAATCAGGTTCCTTTGAAATGGGGTCGACCAGAATGCTGGTCAGGTTATTCGCGCGGCCCAGGTCGCTTTGTAAAATCTTGCCCCAATGCATGGGCAAAAAGACGACTCCTTTTTTTATCTCGTCTGTGATCCTGGCATTCACACGAACCTGGCCGTGGTCGTTTTGGATGACAACAACATCACCCTCTTTTATATCACGGATCAGCGCATCCAGCGGGTGGATTTCCAAAAACGGTTTATCGATGTGCTGCTTCAGTTTATTCACCTTTCCGGTCTTCGTCATGGTGTGCCACTGATCGCGGATTCTTCCTGTGGTAAGAATCAATGGAAAATCATCGGAAACAGGTTCCGATAAATTCTCCGGATGATCCAATGGAAAAAACCGGGCATTCCGGGTAGGTGTATAAAAAATATTGTCCGTAAAAAGTCTTGATGTTCCGGCATGCGTTGGTGAAAGCACCGGCCATTGCATGGTTCCCTCTTTTTTCAAACGTTCGTATGAAAGCCCGCTGATGTCGATGTTCGTTCCTTTCGTCAGGCGACAGTGCTCATCGAATATTTCGGAAGCTGAAGTATGATCAAATCCCCGAAAGCCCATTTCCCTGGCAAACCTGGACAGTATTTCCGTATCCGGTAATGCTTCGCCGGGAGGATCGACGATTTTACTCAGGTGACTGATCCTTCTTTCGGAATTGGTCATCGTTCCTTCTTTTTCAAAATGCCCAGCCGCAGGTAATACTAAGTCTGCATAAGCGATTGTATCCGAACGATTAGAGATATCCTGTACCACCACGAAGCGCGCATTTTTTAACGCCGCTTCCGACCGGCGCGCATCCGGCAAGCTCACCATCGGATTCGTGCAGATGATCCAGATCGCTTTCAGGTCGCCGCGTTCCAACGCTTCGATCATTTGTGTGGCCGTGAGCCCAGGCTTATCTGAAATAGCAGTGCCGCCCCAGAAGTCGGCTACTTCTTTCCGGTGTACCGGATTATCGATCACACGGTGAGCCGCCAGCATCGTGGCAAGCCCTCCCACTTCTCTCCCGCCCATAGCATTCGGTTGGCCTGTAAGTGAAAACGGACCGGATCCGGGTTTACCGATATGGCCTGTGATAAGGTTAAGGCTAATCAGTGCGAAATTTTTGTTGACACCGATAACGCTTTGATTGAGACCCATCGCCCACAACGTCAGAAATCCATTCGAAGCTGCGATGTAGGAGGCTGCCAGTTTTATATCACTTTCCGGAACATCGCAGATCGAGGCAGCTTCTTCCAGTGTATACTTAAGAACAGAGTTTTTATAGTGCTCGAAATTATCGGTATGATGGGTGATAAAATCATAATCCACATCGCCGTTCTCGATCAATGCACGCGCGATCGCATTGTAGAGATAAACGTCTGTTCCGGGCATAATCTGTAAATGCAGATCCGCCATGGCACAACTCTGTGTTTTCCGCGGATCGACAATGATCATTTTTACATGGGGATTTTTCTGTTTGTGCGCTTCGATCCTCCGGAACAAAATGGGATGGCACCACGCAGGATTGGCTCCAGCAATTAAAAAACAATCCGCCAATTCAACATCTTCGTATGAAACCGGTACAGCATCTTCTCCTAACATGCGTGTATACCCGGCAACCGCAGTACTCATACAGAGGCGCGAGTTGGTATCGATGTTATTCGTACCGATGAAGCCTTTTACCAATTTGTTCGCGATATAATATTCTTCCGTGAGGCATTGTCCGGAAACATAGAAGCCCACAGCATCCGCCCCATACTTTTCAATAATAGATTTGAAAACGGCAGCGGCCCGTTTCATCGCGACGGGCCAGGTCGTTCGTTGCATTGGGTGGTTTCGGCTCCAGCGCATTTCAGGATATAGAAGGCGGTCACTTTTGTCCTGCATAGCATAGTGAAGGTTCATACCCTTGGAGCAGAGCATGCCTTTATTAACCGGATGATCCTTATCGCCTTCTACCACCAGACGGTTTTTCCTGTCTTTTTTAACAACGATACCGCAGCCTACGCCACAATATGAACAGGTGGATTTAAAACCGCTTTCAGCCTTCTTCGTCACCATACTTACTTCAGCTTAAGACTTAATTATACGTATAAAATACGTATAAAAGTAAGTATTAAAAATATTTATTACGTATTTATACGTAATAAATTACTGAAAACGAATGCGTTTCTCAACATTATCAAATATTCATCCAGGAGATGGTTTTTAGAAGAAGACCTGTTTGGGCCGGATAAGTGCCGAATTTAACGCTATCAATAAGCCACATTCATTTCCACGCTCTCAACATTACCCCTGTCATAATAAGCATTATAGGATACTCTGGACGAATCAGCACGGTTTGTAAACTCTATGTAAATCCGGTCGTTATCCATAATATCCGTTTTCGTTTTCAGCGCCAGGAGGTTGAACAATATAGACTCTTTTTGAAGGGCGCCCTGATGAGCACGTCTAAGTTGTACAGCACTTATTCTTCCGGGGCGAATTTTTTTAACGACCTGCAAATAGTATTGCTCATACAGTTCATGTAATAAAACATTCCCTGCCGTGAACTCGCAGGAGAGACCTGTGTTAAATTTTTCAATATCGGCCATATCGAGAATTCCGTTAAATCCATCACCGATCAGCACCTGTTGATTACTCTCAACCAGCGTAAGCCTGAATGTTTTTGTCGAGTCGCCCAATAAATGTTGCATCGCACAAAGGAATCGATCTTCCCGATCGGTCAATTGAAGTCCTCTATTACCGGAAAGAAATGAAATGCCATATTTCTTTAATAAAGGATCAGTCAGCCGCGCCGTCACGGAAGCATCGGCTGGCAATTCGCTGTTCATGATCCTGATAAACGTTTGTATCGATGACGGATTGCCACTTACGTATAAAGGATAAGCGTCAGTTTTATCAGGGCCGAATAAGACGGTAAAAAGTAAGATCATCATCATATATAAGAATGATTAAACTGAATACAACAAACGAATCCACGAACCGAATGGCTGTTAATAATTTGTTAAAAAGCAGCGCGCACCTACGCAGCGGTATGTCAGAGAATAAGTGTAGTTGCAATCGTGAATTTCAAGTTTACGCAGCTTCCTCTTGTTCCGCTTTGTAAAAATCAAGATCATCTATAGAAACTTTATCCATCAGCAATCCTAACAACCGCTCCCGTATTTTTTTGTACTCAGGAAGGTTTACGGTATCCCTTTTGTTACGTGGCCTCGGCAAATGAACTTCCTCAATTTCGCGAATGGTCGCCGCCGGGCCATCGTTCATCACGACAATCCGATCGGATAGAAATACAGCTTCTTCGATATCGTGCGTTACCATGATAATCGTTTTACTTCGGTGTGTGAGGTTCCATAGTTTCAGTAATTCAATGTGCAAGGATGCTTTTGTCAGGGCATCGAGCGCGCCGAAAGGTTCGTCTAGCAAAAGCACTTCCGGATCGATGGCGAATGCCCGTGCAATCGCCACGCGTTGTTTCATGCCTCCGGAAATTTGTTTGGGGTATTTTTCTCTGTGTTCCCACAGGTTCACCATTTTCAGATATTTCTCCACCAATACTTTCTTTTCCTCTTTCGATTTATCGCGCAAGGCGGCATCGACAGCTTCAAAAATATTTTGATAGACCGTCAACCACGGAAGCAACGAATAATTTTGGAATACAATCCCCCGGTCCGGTCCGGGACCTTTGATCACGTTGTCATTCAGCATCACTTCTCCGTTGGAGGGAAACGTCATACCGGCGATGGCATTCATAATCGTAGACTTCCCACACCCTGAATGCCCGATGATCGAAACAATTTGCCCTCGTTCTATTTCAAGGTTTATGTCTTTCACCGCCACAAATTTTCCTTTCAAAGATTTGAAAGCGATTTCCATGTTTTTGATTGTCAGATAACTCATACTTTTAGAGAGTGTTAAAGTGTTAAAGTGTCGAAGTGTTGAAGTATTGGGTTTCGAAGTTGTAGAGTTACTTCAATACTTCGAACTCCAGCACTCCAACACTTAGTATGTGACCTTCTTCTCGATCACAGAAAAAATCTTATCCAGTATCAATCCGACGAAACCAATAATGATAATAGCGCAGATCACCTTCTCGAGACTTAGTGCATTCCAGCTATCCCATACGAAGAATCCAATGCCCATACCACCCGAGAGCATCTCTCCGGCTACGATCACCAGCCAGGCTACGCCGATGCTAAGACGCAACCCTGTAATAATATGCGGCAGACTGAAGGGCAGTAAAACTTTTGTAAGGTATTTCCATTTCGAAAAACCGAATGCTTTGGCTACATTTTTATGATCGTCGGGAATGGAGGCAACGCCAAAGGCAGTGTTGATCAATGTTGGCCAGAGCGATGTTATGAAAATGATAAAGATCGTGGCCTTACCGGCAGATTCGAAAGCAACCAGCCCGATCGGAAACCAGGCCAGGGGTGATACAGGTTTCAGGATTTGCACAATAGGATAGAAAATTTTTCTGGCAACCGTGCTGGCCCCCATCAATAACCCTATCGGTACAGCAAATAGTGATCCCAGTAAGAACCCAGACATCACTCTTCCCAATGAACTTCCCAGTTGCAAGGCAATACCTTTATCGTTCGGACCATAATCATAAAAAGGATCTTTTATTAATTCCCAAAAAACTTTGAACGTTGCCAGCGGTGTAGGAAGGCCTGCGTCCGTTATTCTACTGACCAGATACCATATACCGGTCAGAACAGCAAACCCGATCAGACTGTAAAAAACATTTTTCAATGCTATCCAAACAGTAGCCATCACGTTTAGGAATCGTTCCATTCGAAGATCCGGCAATTTGTTTACAAGGGTTGTTGTGAATTCTTGTTTCATATCTGTTTGTTAAGCGGCAAGCTATAAGTTCCATGCTTCAAGCAACGGAACGTTATTTATCGTTTTATCAATCTTACATTTTTTACTTGAAGCTTGTAGCTTGCAACATGAAGCTTCTTTCATCAATCCTATATTTTTTACCCGCATCCTGAAGCTTGTAACCTGAGACCATCACCTTTTACAATGGAGTTACGCCCTTCGCTGTTCTCAAATATTCCGCCGGGTTCGCCGGATCGAATTTTAATTTATCGAGCTCAAGCGCAAAGGGCTTCATGTCGTCATCCGGAATTTTGATCTTCATGCTGGCCGCCACTTCTTTGTAAAGGTCAGTCATGATTAATTTGCCGGCAATGGCATTGTAATCGGGAGCCTCCTTAAGATAATCGAAGCGTACGTATTGAGCCATGAACCAGATCGCGTGTGATTTTCTCGGAAAGTTCGTATCGCCGTTACGGTGAAACAGCATATAATCGTCCGTATATATTTCCGTTCCCTGATCGCAGCCTAAATTATAATCCCCCATAAGCCTTGCTTCGATCACGTCGGCCGAAGCGTTGACATACGGTGTTTTACCAATGATCTCGGCAGCCTTTTTTCGATTCGCACGATTATCAAGCCACTTACAGGCTTCCAGCACAGCTTTCATCACAGCCTTTAAATCTTCTCTTCTTGTTTCACTGAATTTTTTATTCACGACCAATGCTTTCTCAGGATGGTTCTTCCATATATCCTGTGTCGATATTTCAGTAAAGCCTATGCCCAGTTTTACGGCCATTCCATTCCATGGCTCACCGACACAGTAGGCATCCATGTTACCCACTTTCATGTTCGCCACCATTTGCGGCGGCGGTATCGTGATGATCTTTGATGTTCTTTGATTTACACCGGCAGCTGCAAGCCAGTTTCTCAACCATATGTCGTGCGTTCCACCGGGAAACGTCATGGCAAACGTTACTTCCTTATCTGCTTTAAGTTTGGAGGCGACAACGCCAGCTACTTTATTGGTTTGCTTGAATCCCACCTTACCACAAAAATCTTTTGATAAGGTAATAGCTTGTCCGTTGTTATTCAGTACCATGGCGATCTTCATTTCAGATCCCTCCTTTCCGCCGACGCCTGTGTATACTGAAAAAGGCATGCTGAAAAGACAATGTGCGCCATCCAACTCTCCTGTTAGGATCTTGTCGCGAACATTCGCCCACGAAGCTTCTTTAGTCACGATTACATTGACGCCGTATTTTTCAAACAACCCCAGTTCCTTCGCCATCACAATGGGTGCGCAATCCGTGAGTGGAATAAATCCAAGGTGAATTGGCTCCTTCTCCGCCACTTTAACCGGCGCCGCGGAAGTCATCAGCAATAACAGAACAGGCACGAAGACAAGCAGTACGGTACGGCATATAAGGTTATATAATATTTTCATGATATTTTTCTTGTTTAGTTTTTGAAAAGAAATTCAGGCTTGATAGAGATCATGAGGTAAGCCCAGTCGGCTGTCTTGGACGCCGTAGCGTCGTTGATCTTGGTTGTTCCTTTAACTTTGGGAGAAAGCATGGTCGAGGTGATAAACATGGTTGAATAGCCTCCCTCGATATTGATAATTTTTGATAAACCGAAGTTGACAACAAAATCCAATTCAGTCCCCAATGCTTTAGACATGTTGTTACCATCATTATCCTGAATAGCGTTGGGAAGAAAGAAACGATGCGCATCCAGCGAAAGCGTTACGTTATCTTTTGCTTTATACTTTCCCTTCACATAATAATCTACCAATCCATTTGATCCGAAACCATCTGCCACGTAGAAGTAATCCATGTAACCCCAGAATTTGTGGGGTGTACCGTAGAGCGGATCAAAGCGCTGATTTTTCTTGGTTGGATCGGATCCGTTATTTCCGGAAGTAACATCAACGCCCGGACCGGCGCTGAATTTCCGTGTGAATGCATACATGGCCGATGCTGATAAAAGATATTCGTTCAGTGAAGTTCCGTCCCGATAATTTCCACCCTGATAGAAAGCAGAAAGTGCAAATCCTACCTTACGAAAAGCCGTCCCGAACAAATTTCCTCCAATGGTATACCGACTCCAGATACCATGTTCATAGACCGGGGTTGTTTTATTTACATCGGAGGCAGCATAATGGTATTTGCTGAAATCATCTTTAAATGCCAGAAAAGATCCATTTCCAAAATGAAATTTCTTTCCAATGTATAAGAACTGCATGGATTTATACATGGAGCTTTGTCCGTTCGTTCCGGCTGTATAACCCGTCGGAACGCCATTGTAAATTGTATTGGATCTGCGCTCTGCATTCTGATTGAAAGCAGCTCCGAGATGCGCTGTCCAGCCGTTATGTTCAAATTTTAATAACGCTGCGTCGTGTCTTCGCGCCTGCTGAAGCCAGTCAAGATTTCCGAGCAAGCGTACGTCATCGTACACTAATTCCTGACGGCCGATTTTTAAGGTGAAGTTTTTGATAACTTTACCTGTATCAACTAAACTTATTTCAGCCCAGGCCTCGTGCAACATGAAACCATCATTCGCGTCTACCGTTGTACGATTGATCGTTGAAGCATCCTGACCCCACACGCGTACGTCCTGGATGGCTGTGAAGAATTTGAAACGATAACCTGAATATCCGATGTTGAGGCGGGTACGTTGCGATGTAAAAACTGCAGGAATGGTGTCGTTGACTGATGGTGTTCCTTGCCCGTTACGCATTTCAGTTCGCGTTCGCACCTGACCTGAAATGGTTAACTGCGCCTGTACCTGGTTACTGAGACAAAAAAGAAGACATATGACTGGTAAGTATATTTTCTTATCCATAGATTTGAATGTTTAGTGAACAACTAAATTTTGTCCCCTGGAAGAATTCGCGGTTCTGAAAGGGGATTTTGTTTTACAGGAGCACCACCTGGTAGTCTCTCACTGCACGTTAATTATCGGATGATCAGTCTGTTGGTTTTTACTCATTATTAATTTCATTTTCTTTAATTTTTATCGGCATACACTAAAGCTTCCTTCAGCTCATGTTCTTCCGCAGGCCGAGGCACAATGTTTTCTCCCGATACTTTCTTGGTCATGCTTAACAGCAGCGCCAATATCGAAACTGCCGAAACAGCAATCCCGATAATGAATAAACTTTCACGGTAGGATATTCCCTCCATCTTGAAAAGAAAACCGGCCAGCACGGCACCAACATTTCCACCTGCTCCCACGATTCCCGCAACCGCGCCAACACCTTTATTATTGATAAACGGCACAACTGAATACGTCGCTCCATTCGACATTTTCAAAAATAATGCAAACAACAGCATGGTAACAATTGCCCACGGCAACAGTTGCATCGACGAGAATAACATGATGCCGAGTCCTTCGAAAAGCAGAAAAACTCCCAGAATAATGATACGGCCTTTCAACCCGAATTTCTTTCCTGCCTGATCACCGAAAATGCCGCCCAGGGCGCGTGCAAAAATATTCATCATACCGAACAAGCCCGCGATAAGGCCTGCCTCTTTCAACCCGAGATGAAAATTATCAACAAAATATAAGGAGGCTATATTATCAATGGTGATCTCAATGCCAAACGAGGCACCATAGGCCAGAAATAAAATCCACACCCGATAATCACGTAAAGCTGTTAAGAAACTACCGTTAGCGTCTTTGGCCTTGGCTTTATAATCAGGATTGTTTTTTCTCAGTTCAGAAAGATTTCCATCCGGCGTGTCTTGCGTGGCAAAATAATATACGAACCCCATGATGAAGAGTGCAATGCCGGGCACGATCATGCTGTATCTCCAGGCAACGGCGTCTACATAACCCGCTCCGACAAAAGCAGCGAAGATAAGCGGCATCACCATCAAGGTAACACCACCACCCATGTTTCCCCAGCCCGCTACCGTAGCGTTGGCCGTGCCGACTACATTGGGAGCAAACATAGTCGATGTATGATATTGTGTGATAACAAAGGATGCACCGATAACACCAATGGCCAGTCTGAAGAGAAGGAAACTTTCATAACTGTTACTCAACCCGATCAGCATCACTGGTATGGAACCGATGGTAAGAAGCAAAAGGTAACACAGGCGTGGACCAACCTTATCGCATAGCCAACCGAAAAGCAGTCGACCAAAAATAGTGATCGAAACAGATGCAATGATTATGTTACCGATCTGACCTTGCGTCAGTCCAAGGTCTTTCCGAATAATGGGCATTAAAGGAGCAATTCCAAACCAACCGAAAAAGCACATAAAGAATGTGATCCAGGTAATGTGAAAGGCGCGCATGGAAGGGGTTCTGAAATCGAGCAGGTTAATGCGGGTTGCTTTTGCGGGGACTAATTGTTCCATTTTTTAAGTATTAATACGTATAAAACTAAGTATTTATTAGTAAATATTACGTATAAACACGTAAAATTAATTTATAGTTATACCATTTACGTAGAAAATCGTTTGCGGAATGGCAAGTTTTTAATAGATCTTCAGAGATTTGGGTCTGGTCCTTTACTGAAGAAAGTAAGAACCTTACGCGACAATACTATCTTTATACACACTATAAATTCATCTATGAACGGCACTAAAAAAAGTTTCTTTCTGAAATTAAATCCTCCCCGACACGCATTTATGCAAGACATGACAGACGAAGAAAAAAGTGTTATGCAAAAACACGTTGCATACTGGGCGCCATTTATTGAAAATGGCATTGTCATTGTGTTAGGCCCCGTGATGGATCCGAAAGGCGGATACGGTGTTGCCGTAGTGGCAGTCGATTCGGAGGAACAGCTCAATCAGATTGTTGCAGACGATCCTGCGAACGGAATGAACAGCTATGAAATTTATCCGATGCGGGCGGTGATAAAAAAAGTTTGAAATTTGAGGTTTGAGTTATTTTCTGACTGTTAATCTTCGCTAAATGATTGAGGAATTCATAAAGTCTCTGGTTAACTTCTCTGAAGAGGACCTGAAAAAATTTCTGTCACGAAGTTTGACGAAGGAAGTAAAAAAGAAAACAATACTATTGCAAGAAGGAGAAGTTTGTAGTGAGGTCTATTTCGTGATCAAAGGATGCATCAGACTTTATTACATCAAAGACGGAGAAGATATTTCGGAATGTTTTTTTACGGAGGGCGTTTTGGCAGGCGCTCATGATAGTTTCATTTCACAACACATTACCCGGAATTGGCTTGAAACCACAGAAGATTGTACGCTGTTAATCATAACGTACGACAATCTTCAATTACTCTACCAGGAAATTCCATTGATGAACGAATTGGTTCGAAAGGTGATGGAAGAACGGTTTGTATACCTGCAGCAATTGTTTACGTCTTATATTCTTGACACACCGGAAGAACGATATGAAAAGCTGGTAAGAGAAAGACCGGATCTGATAAACCGTATACCCCAACATCAGATCGCTACTTTCCTTGGCATCACAAAGGTTTCGCTAAGCCGCATCCGAAACAGAAGGCAAAAACAAAAAAAATAATCTATACGTTTTGTTATCTTTTGTTAACGTTTTGAAGTAACAGGGTGGTTTATTTTTGTTCCATAATTAACTATTTATGGAACGAAGAGATTTTCTGAAAAACAGCCTGGGTTGCGTCGCACTGACATTAGGAGGTGCCAATATTCTTCAAGCTGAAAATACAAGAGCCCACCAAAACAAGAGTAATCAATTACACAAGAATCCTTATCCTACGGTAACATCATGCTTTACAAGCAATGGAAAAAACGTGAAGGTCCATGCCATCTCCACTGGTTCCATTTCTGTTAAAAAGAATTTCATGATCAAAAATGGTCCCGGATTCATCAGTAAAATGAACATCAAATTCGGGAAAGAGTATACACCGTTCTTACCGATCTGGGTTTATGTGATCGAGCACCCGGAAGGAATTATCGTGATCGACACGGGTGATGTCGAAGCTGCCGGGCACGACGAATTTTATAAAAATGAAAGCGCCGGAAACAAAATGATTCTGAAAGCGATGTCGAACATACGAAGGATAACACGTGAAGACGAACTGGATAGGCAACTGGCTGCGCTACATATCAGGATCGCCGATGTTTCAAAAGTTATAATGACACATCTTCATGGAGATCATATAGACGGTATAAAATTCTTTCCTGAAACCGAGATCATTGTATATGAACTGGAAAAAAAATACCCTGTCGGTTATTTGCCTGCCACTATTCCATCCTGGTTTAATCCGACCTTGGTAAACTACCGGAAGGATAGCATTGATTATTTTGACAACGCTTATTCCATTACAAAGGCAGAAGATATATTTCTCGTACCTACACCCGGGCATACTACCTATCATAGTTCGGTTTTATTCAAGACCGATCATGAGCACATTTTGTTTGCCGGAGATCTAACCTATCAAAACTATCAACTCGACAAAGGTGAACTCTCCGGATCGCATGCCGATTATCACCTTGCCTCTAGGTCCATTCAAAAGACACTGGATTACGCAAAAAAATATCCCTTGATTTACCTTAC
>JGI24890J29729_1000987_pt1 | contig 14353 bp, 6 predicted proteins | sample FreactcultureFD7_FD_29729 | JGI IMG/M metagenome (IMG submission 29729)
ACACAACCAGTTAGTTTAACCTCATTACCTGATAGCAGCGTTACTATTAAGAACGCATCATTAGCGGTTACAGGTACATTTTGGCAAGCGACACAACCAGTATCAATAGCAAGTATGCCAAGTACTCCAGTCACAGGTACATTTTGGCAAGCGACACAACCAGTAAGTGGCAGCGTTAGTATTAGCTCGTTGCCAGAAGTAGAGATTAAAAACGATGCAGGCAATCCTATTCCTGTTAGTGGCAATGTTACAGCCACCATCACAGATGTCATCACAGTTATTGCGGAAGAAGATCCGGGCGAATTGTATGCTTTCAACAATCATGCCGCTAATGCTAACCGTGGGTGGACTATGGACGACACGATGAGACCGATAGTTAGTTTTCAAAACGGTAGTGCTAATGCCGCAGACATTATTAAAATTCTAGAATATGAAATTGGTAATAACAATGCTAATCAAAGTACTATTGTCTACGAGTGGTATGAAGGCCCACTAACTATTGCCGGAGCCGCGATACCAGCTTGGACTACTTTTGGTGTCCATAGCCAGTATAGAGTGTATCAAGACAAATACTCATCTAATCAAGGAAATACATTCACAGTTCCTGCAGGCACATACCTAAGACACAGTGGTATCATTATTGGTAAGAATACATCAGGTGATGAAGGCCCGGCAAATCTATACGGTGGTAGCAGTCGAAATATGCTAACACTCTGTATGCGACGAGTAGACAACAGTACTAAACTTGATGTTTGGTTTGCCTTTACTATTAGAGAACTATCTTAATACTGTCGTAGGAACTTGGACATAAGATAAATAACACTATGAGAGCGCACGAATTTACCATAAACATTCCCATCAACATCAAGATCAATGGTGACGGACAGCCAGAGATTAGTGTAGATCAAAACAATGCTAATGATAATGATCCTGAGGAACTTGATCAGAATCCTGTGATGGTGAGCCCTCTACAACAAGAACACGAGCTAAAAAAAGCCGCATTAGGCAAAGAAAGCCCCGTGATTGACAAACTAACAGCTGATGAGGACATTGGCGAAGAACCACAGCCCTTCTTCAATAATCAATCAAGATAAATACTGTTATGGTAGAACAATTCCGTAAAGTAGTCGCAGGACTCGTGAAAGCTGACATCAATTCTTTTGTTGGTGAGGTAGGGAATCTATTCTTTAGCATCGAAACTGGTGAGTTCAGACTCAGTGATGGACATACGCCCGGAGGTATACCTCTAGGGGCTGGTGGAGGATTTACACTATACCCAGCTACTACTACTAGGCTTGGTGGCGTAAAGGTCGATGGCAGCACTATAACTATTAACAATCAAGGAGTTATATCAGCTACGGGATCAGGAAATGCTCAAATAACTGTGGCCAGCTATGTGCCATCTACACACCTAGAAGGATCTCTTTGGTGGGATACTACTAGCGGTAATCTCTACATAAGATATCAGTCAACCTGGGTACAGGCTATGGCGAATATAACAGGTCCTAAAGGTGATGTTGGTACGCCAGGATTAAGCGCATATCAAGTAGCAGTACAAAACGGATTTTTTGGAAACGAAATCGAATGGTTAGCTACACTAGTCGGTGCACCTGGATCCAAAGGCGACAAAGGTGATCCCGGAGCTGATGGAGCACCTGGAGCTGATGGAGCACCTGGAGCTGATGGAGCACCTGGAGCTGATGGAGCACCTGGAGCTGATGGAGCACCTGGAGCTAAAGGTGATAAGGGTGATAAGGGTGACACTGGAGCTGACGGAGCACCTGGAGCTAAAGGTGATAAGGGTGATAAAGGTGATAAGGGTGAACCTGGTGTGTCAGGGTACACATTACCGCCAGCTACTACATCTGCATTAGGTGGAGTTATAGTAGGTGAGAATATAAATGTATCGCTTGATGGCACTATTAGCGTATCAAAAGGTGCTGGCATAAATAAAGTTATAGATATCCCAGATGTCTATGCAGGTGGTGCTGGAAATCCTAACCTAAATGCAGGGTCAGTGATACAATACAATACTGCTAGTAACAGATGGGACACACGGCAGTTAGATACGTCAACAATTAGCTTAGATGGTGGAGAGTTTTAGACATGGCATCAGTAATTAAAATTAAACGTTCGGGTACGGTAGGCAATCCGTCGATCTTAGGATCCGGAGAAATGGCTTACAGTTATGTAACCGATAACGGTATAAATGGGGGTGATAGGCTTTACATTGGTACTGGCAGTGAAAATATGTCAGGTAATTCTGCTGTACACGAAATCATCGGTGGAAAGTACTATACTAGGCTTATTGATGCGCAAGCAAGTGACGGAAAAAATCCAGGACAACTTACTACTGCTGCTAAGAGCGTTCCGGTACTAAGTGCGACAGGTACTATTGACAAGTGGTACGTTGGCAACGTTTATACACACGACAATACGATTACAACTACAGACACTGACGGTAATTTAGTTTTAAATCCAAACGGTGTCGGTAAAGTTAGCATAGCAAACACTTGGACGCTTCCTCGTAGCGCCGGAACAAATAATTATATACTAAAAACAAACGGTACTGATACAGCTACTTGGGTTGAGCCTAAAATTTACATTGGTTCAACTGCTGTAAATCTGTTTAACACTAGTAATACAGTTACTAGCCTAGCTGTTGATATCAGTGGTAAAGCTACAACTGCTGGTACTGCTGATCAAGTAGGTCATACACTTTCAGCTGGTACTGATATAGATTATGATGCTGGATCAACCTTTGATGGATCTGCTGATAGAACACTTAATGTTACTAGTACACTCAATTCAGTAGTTGGGCGCGGTTCAACTACTACTACAGCAATATCCATTGGTGGATTAACTATTGATGACGGTACAGGTAGTGGATATATTTTCCCAACTACAGATTCTGCAAATGCAGGATACTTCTTAAAATCCGACGGCGATGGACAACTATCTTGGGGTGAAGCTGCTGCTTCATTGACTGTAGCAGGAACTACTGGAAATCATTCGTTAGCTCTAAGCACCGACACACTTAGCATAGTAGGAGGTAGTACTCCAATAACTGTTGCTGTTACTAGTAGTAGTACAACTACAACCGCAACTATCTCTATCTCAGATGCTTCAACTACTGCAAAGGGGCTAGCAACTTTTAGTCCAGATTCATTTAGTGTATCATCAGGCACTGTAACTATTAAGAGTGGCGGTGTTAGCAATGCACAACTAGCAACTAGTTCATTTTACATAGGTACTACAAACATATCGCTAGGTGACGCTAGCGGTCATACATTATCACTAGCCGTTGATATCAGTGGTAAGGCAACAACTGCTGGTACAGCAGACAATGTCGGTCATACACTTTCAGCTGGTACTGATATAGATTTTGATGCTGGAACAACTTATGACGGTGCTGCTGATAAAATACTTAATGTAACTAGCACACTTAATTCAGTAGTTGGCCGTGGGTCAACTACTACTACAGCAATCACAGTCGGTGGGTTAACAATATCAGACGGAAGCAATGCTTCTGGCACATATTATTCATTCCCAACAGCTGATGGTACTGCAAATTATTTCTTAAAGACAGACGGTAATGGTACACTAAGCTGGGATGCACTAAATCAAAGCTTCTACTTAGGCAGTACAGCTCTTGGAACTAGTTCTGCAAGTGTTAAGAGTGTTAGTGGCTTTGAAACATTAAGTGGCGGTAACTATAACGCCAATTATGTAAAAGTAGGCGACATTGGTTTTGGTCCAGCACTTGGTACTACTAATAGCGATAGTGATGTACGCATTGAAACTGGTGCTAGTGGTACAGTAGCACATACTTGGTTATTCAAGAAAGATGGTACAACATCATTTAATGGTGCTTATACTTTCCCAGCTACAGCAGCAGCAGGCGCTGGGTATTTACTAACAGATTCAGCAGGTAACGGTACACTAAGCTGGACTGCTCCAGTATCTCCAACATTCTATATTGGTACTACAAGTATTACAACAGGTAATGATAGCGGTACTGTAACTGATATTGCTGGACTAAGCACTATTGAAGTTGATAGAGTCAATTCAAATTCAGGCAGCGGCAATGTAACAATTATTGCCAGTAGTGGAACTGATAAGACTTGGACTTTCAATACTGATGGTACTACTAGTTTTCCAAATTATAATTTCCCAGCAGCAGATTCTACTGTTGCCGACTATGTCCTATCATCGGGGGCTAACGGTCAACTAAGTTGGGTTGCACAGACTGCTGCCCAGATACAGAGTGACTGGACACAGACCGATAACACTCAACTAGACTATATCAAGAACAAGCCAAGTCTTGCTACAGTTGCTACTAGTGGTAGTTACGGTGATCTAACTGGCACTCCAATGCTTGCTACAGTTGCTACAAGTGGATTGTATAGCGATCTAAGCGGTACACCAATGCTTGCTACAGTTGCTACAAGTGGATTGTATAGCGACCTAAGCGGTACTCCAACTTCAATAACTAGCTTTGGTATAACAGACGGTGATCCAGGAACAGTACTAGTTACAGACGGAAGTGGTAACTTCAGCTTTAGCGGCACAGTAAGTGGCCTAACAGATGTAACTATTGGTGATTTGCAGATACATAATAACAATACCATTGAATTTACTGGTGCTGCTACTGACGGTGATATAACACTATTACCAAAGGGCACTGGGCATATCAGTGCTAGCAGTGCATTTATCAGGGATGTTAAGGATCCAGAAGCAGATCAAGATGCTGCTACTAAGAAATACGTAGACGGCGTTGCGCAAGGCATCCATACACACGATTCAGTTAAGGCTGCAACAGGAGCAACATTAGCCAGCATAAGCGGCGATACTGTAACATACGATAATGGAACTAGCGGAGTTGGTGCAACTATAACCCTATCTACACCGATAACAATGCTAGACAGCTATAGTCTAGCTAACGGTAATAGGATATTAGTTAAAAACGAAGGCGATGTAGGCGGTTTAGGAATGTATGCCAACGGTGTATATACTTGGGCAACTGGCGGTAGTGTTCTAACTCGTGCTACAGACTTTGATCAGATACTTGAAGTAGCAGGCGGTGACTTCGTTTTCGTAACAAGCGGAACTGTGTTTGGTAAGACAGGTTGGGTACAGGTAAACAAGACAGCTGCTATTGCTAGCGGAAACGATATAGAATTTAGGCAGTTCTCAGGTGCTGGTACATATCTAGCAGGCGATGGGTTAAGTATAACAGGTAATACATTTAGCGTAAACGTAGCCACAAGCGGTGGGCTTGAAATATCAAATGATGATCTACAGCTAAAATCCACTGTAGCTGGTGCAGGTTTAAGTTATGCTAACGGTGTAATAACTGCTGAAGGTACTTCAGGTAAGATAGCTATTGTTGATGATAAAATAACTATTGATAGCACATATGAAGGTCAAACTAGCATCATTACAGTTAGCAGTACTACTGGTATTACTACAGGTGTGTGGAAAGCGACTACGATTGGATCCGGATATGGTGGCACTGGATTTAGTACATACGCAAAGGGTGATATATTATATGCTAGCGCCACTAACACACTTTCTCAATTAACAGCAGGTATCGAAGGTCAGGTGTTAGAAATGGTCAACGGTGTTCCGCAGTGGACTACACTAGATGGTGGAGAATACGTCTAATGTCGCAACCCGGATTAAGGATAACCTCAGGAGTTACTATCGGGCCTGGGGTTACGTTGGCGGCTGTTGTAGCAGTTGGGTTTACGTTAAATCCTAGTGATATCGCTAGTGCTAGTATAGGTACCGGTACGGGCATCAGTGATCTCGGAAGTGGAAATGGATTCAGTAGTGTTAGTGGTTTCAATCTAACAGTTGCAAACTATGAAATATCTAGATCTACAATGAACCCAACAAAATTAACTGAGATACTTGCTTATTTTTCTGGATACAGTTTAGATAATTCGAGCGGGTCCTATGGATATGTTTTTGATGTAACCGGACAAAGTGGTTCAAATATTAATAAAGTATTGATAGCGATAGATGGTGGCAATATTATTATTGCTCCGGTAACTACAGGAAATCCCGATTGGGCAAATACCGGATTGCCTAATATTGCATTAACTAGTCCTAGCGGAACACTAATTTTTCCTGCTACATTTACTTTAATATTCCCAACCGTTGCACATAGTAGTGTAGGTTGGTATTAGTATGTTTTTAATTATGATTTTATAAAAACAATAAATATGCTTAATGTCTAGTATTATAAAATTAAAACGCAGTAGCACACCGAGTAAAATACCAGCAACTTCGGGATTAGCTGCCGGTGAAGTTTCAATCAATACGTATGACGGTAAACTGTTTTTTAAGAAAACAGTAGGCGGTACGGATAGTATAGTAACACTACAGGAAAGTCCTTACACAGGAGGTACTGGTGTTACTATCAATAGCGGTACTGTTAGTATCGGACAAACTGTAGCTACTACAGCGTCTCCCTCATTTGCAGGTCTTAATATCAGTCCATCGGGATATGCTGATAGTCTAAAAGTAACAGATAACGGCGACGTTACTATAACAAAAAATCTAATATTACCAGGAACATTAACAGACGGTATTAGTTCAGCTGGGTCAGATGGACAAGTTTTAACTTCAACTAGCAGCGGTGTTAGATGGAAAACTGCTGGTGCTCTTACTGTTAGGAATACAGTCGGTGACGGTGGTACTGTTAATACAGAAGTCACCAATGTATCAGCTATAAATTTTGATTATTCCACCGGCATCCATGTCAATGATAAAGGCAGTGGTGAAATATTCGTCAGCTTAGGATCTAGCTTTAAAACTATACAAGTCGATGGACAAAGTGACTTAGTAGCTGTGGGTGAGGATACACTACAGCTTGTCGCAGGCGCGGGTATACGACTCCGCACAAATAGCACAGCACCAAAATCAATAACAATTTCAAGCACAGGCGGTGGTGGTGGCGGTAGCACTGCTCCACTAAAGACTTTTAACATATTGGGATCTTTTGGACCATTGCTTGGAACTGCGAGATTCTATCCAACTGCACCAGATACTATACAGACAATAACTCTAGCAGTATCAACTCCTGTGACAGCAAATTTAACACTAGGCTTATACAGAAATAACATAATAATACAGTATTTTATTATACCAACAGGATTACAATATATTTCCTACGACAGTTTGACTATCGATATAACTACTGGTGAATATTACACCGTTAATGTCGAGTCAGGAAATGGATCAAATTTAGCAATGACGATGTTCAATTACTAATTTATAAATCTAGTTGTTGTATAAATATATAAAACAAATATTGACCCATCTGAGGAGAATTTTTTAATGGCAACGCTAAACGAATTAGGAAGAAATAGTGCTTCAGTAACATACGGTCCGTATGCAACTGGTTTCGATCTATTTCCCACTTTCCAAGCTGTAGATACATGGTTCAGGAACGATACCTGGCAGGGAACTGCATACGGAGCTTCTGGACAGGCAACACTAACTGGTATCAGTACTATATGGACCACACAGGCACGTGCCGGTGATCCAATAATGATAGCAGGGCAGCTTAACAGTGTTTTAACTACTCCAACCTCAGATACGGGATTAACACTAAGCAGTAACTTAACTAGTTCTATTTTAGTAGGTGCGCCAGCAAAGATCGTTGCTATCAGTAACGTGCAGAGCAAGCAAACAGCAGGCTATTTAACTTCATTTGTGAGGGGCAGCACTAGTGGCACTGTGTCAGTTACTAATAACTCAACTACGATCACAGGCACTGGTACATACTTTTTATCAGAAGCAACTAACTCAGTAGCAACTGTTGCATCAACTGCTACTGTTGCTATTGATACTTCAGGTAATATAACTGGAACAGGCGGATTTACCGTTGGTGCTCCTAGCAACCAGAGCTTGCAGGTAGGCGATAGTATCGCCGTTACTACAGCCGGTGGTTCTGTTTTCTATTTTACGATCGCCACAGTAACGAGCGACACTGCTGCAACTGTTACAGTTCCTCCAACTACTGCTATTGCATCTGGTTCTGCTATTGCTAAAGCAACTAATGGTACAACAGGTCGTTCTATACAGATTAACGGACGTATGAGGACTATCACTGCTATCGCATCTAACACTTCAATGACTGTTAATGCTGCAATGGATTTTACTGATACTAACATACGTTATAAGGTTTACCCACGTGGATCTGTTTCAAACGCATCTAGTGCTTCGGGTACACTTTATGGTACTACATCAGCGACTGCTACTGGTACTACAGCACTTACTATCGCTAGTACTGTAACTGGTACAGTTATACCGGGCGCAGTTATATATGCTCCAGCAGGTACTGGTACTGCTACAACTTCTGTTCCAGCAGGTACTACTATTACTAACCAACAGTATGCTGCAACTGGTACTACCGCTGCTAACAATACTTCAGTAGCCGGTACCTCGGGTACTAACGTATTAACTACTAGTGGTTCACAAACTGGTACTATACTAGTTGGTCATCTAGTAACTGGTAACGGTGCTGCTATTTCTGGTGTAGCTTCGGGTACGTATGTTGTATCTGTTACAGGTACTACTCCAAACTTTACAGTTACACTAAGCCAAAACTTAACTGGTACGGTTTCAGGACAGGTTTATTTTGCTGTAGCTGGCGGTACTGGTGTATATACTACATCAAGTGTTACTACTATAACAGCCACTGCACTTAACTTTAGTACGATACAGGCAACTAATGCTAACTACTTCTGGGATCTAGGTTATAATAATCTAAATTCAACTACAAATACAGTTTATATGTATCAGACTAGCCAGTTAGATAACGTTTGGTTTGGTGAAGAAGTTAGGACCATCAACTTTAGCACCTACGACGGTACATTGCCGGCTAGTAATTCTCAGTTATACGGATGTACAACTGACTACAGTGGATATGGTGCTACAGCGATCGGTGCTATACGTCAAACATTATACCTTGTACCATTTAAGCGTGAGGATTCATATCTCAACGGTAACCCATACGGTACGCTAACTGCATTTACAAGTGATTTCCGTGTCGGTGACGACATTATCATCGACGGAACCGAATGCATAGTCACACAGATAGTAAGTGATTCTCAGATTAAAGTTAATATCGACTTTACACATAACACTGCTACACAGACTGCTTCTGCTGCTGGGTATGCTAGCACTGCTGCTACAACTACTACAACATATTCCAGTGGTGGAGCTCCGGCTGCAACTACTATTACAATGACCGGTAATACCGGTGTTTTACAGGGACAGTTAATCGTAGGTGCTGGTCTACCGCAAGGTACATACGTAGTCAGCATTGCTACTAACACATTTACACTAAGCAAGGCTTTTAATACACAGGCAACCGGTACATACAGTTTCTATAGTGGAACTAATATATGGAAGAAGCTAAAGCTACATGGTTATACATTGGAAGGTACACGTGAAGGCGGAGTTGGTATCCCAACTACTGCTACAACTGCATCAGCACTAGGTGGCACAGGTACAGGTACTTCGTTAGCGATAACTGTTGCGCCGTCGCCTAGCATTATTCTACCTGGTATGCAGGTTATGCCTCCAACGATAGCCGGTACTGTTCCGGGTCTTACATATATCGTTAACCAGACAATCGGTTCAGGTGCTTCAATCACATTTACTACCACTGCTGCAACAACAAACGTAGGTACTAACGTGCTTACGATGACTGCTAACCCAAGCACTGTTACAGTAGGTATGCTTGTACAAAACGCTGCTTCAACTGCGTTCTCGTATGGTCCGGCATCAACTTACGTTACAGCAGTTAACAATACCACATTCCAGATAACCCTAAGCAATAACATTACAACACAGATACCAAACAGTACTGCATTGTATTTTATCGCTCCAGGCGGTGTCGGAACATATACTACTAGCAACTCAACAACACTTACTACTGCTACTAATACAAACTTTTATACTCCATTAACCGGTAAATTTACACAGGCTACTACTATACTAGCGACTGCTGGTACTGTTTATCCGATTGGTACAGCTCAGCTTACACTTGCTGCCAACCCAACTGTTGGTCAGTATAACTTTATCAAGATCAGTGGTGCTGGTGGACCTCCGCAGGTACTAAGTGGTCAGGTAGTATCATATGTTTCGACATTTGTTAACGGTGTTAATACACTGTTTACTTCTCAGTTACACGTTGGTGCTGAAATTGCTATAGCAGGACAGTATCTAACTGTTGTTTCAATAGTAAGTGATACACAGTTAGTTGTAGCACAGAACGCTACAACTACACAGGTTGTTCCACTACAGAGCCCAATATTTAGGACTGTACCACTTTATACATATATTACTTCAGTAGCAGGTGCTGTTGTTACTCTAGCAACCCCGATCAAGAACAATCTATATGTTACTCCGAGCAACCCCCCACAAGTTTATCTTCCATCAACTGGTGCTGATTTCTTAGAGTATGTATATAGTGCTCCAAACTATTACGCAGAATCTGGTACGACTACACTATTAAACACCTCGTTAGATCGCAAATACGTAGCTTTCCGTTATTGGCCGTTGTATCAAAGCACCAATGCAGCACTTACTAATACTTCTACTATTGGTACTGCACAGGGAGCATATGCTACTCCTGTTTACGAACGTTGGACAGCTAGTTATGCTCAATCACACGGTGTAGGCATTAATCAAGCAGATCTAAGTGGTGGCACTATGGTATATGGTAACCTTGCTACAACTACTTCACTTGCTGTTCTAATGCCAGTCTGCGGATCAGTAACACTACAGATGGCGACACAGGGACTAGCCTCAGGTGTACCCAACCCATTAAGCGCAGTCAGCAACACTATGGGTCTAGCCAACGCTACATATACAGTGGGTACTACAGTAGCACAGACAACTAACTCCCCAGTTGTATTGTCACTATATGGAGTTTATGATATCACCTGTATGACACAAGTGTCAGGTGGTACGATCTTCTTGTTTGCCAATAAGCGTTATCTTGCTCTACAGGGCAGGAGTTCCGGTAACGTACAGACACAATGGGTTGGTTGTTTAGAGTTTGAACGTGCGCAGCCAGAAGACGTCGGCACAGGTACAGTAGCAGGTACTGGTACTACATTTGGTGGTCAGATCTACGGTGGTTCTCAGCTATCCCAGGGTGCTGCTCCTCCAACTGTAGCTACCCCAGGTTTCTCACAGGTCCTACAGTATACCGCTGGTGTTGCTCCGTGGCCAACTTTTGCTTACTTCAATGGTAACAGAATGCCAACTGGCGCACAACAGATTCCAACTCTTCCTGTGATTACAACTGGTGCAACTTATCCAATACATGGTTGTGTACTTGCTTGTCCAAGGGTGCGCAACAGTGCTGGTGATTTAGTCGGCTTTAATGCTCACATTTACTCAGCATTAACAGTAACAACTGGTCGTTGGGGACACCAAGTAGAGTTTGGTAATTTTGGAACCTACAATCCAGCATACATAGCTGGTACTGTTGTTACCACTGGTAATACGCTTTCAGTTGCACAGACTGTTCCAGCACAGAGCGCCAATACTGTTCCACAGATACATATGGGACAGATCATTCCTGTATATACTAATATATATAACGCAAAACGTTTTATGTTTAGTCCAGTTGTTGTGTTAGGTCCAGCATATGATCCGGACGTCCGTGGGCGTGTGTACGGAATTAAAATCCTACCAAGTGCATTAGGAACATTAATGGATACTGTGTCTATTACAATTAACAACGGTACTGGTACGTATACCAATGCGCTCGGGTCAGGCAGCACGACAGACTTGTTCTATAACGCAAGTGGTACTGCTGCTGATCACTGGGTGATAGGAAGTCCGCCAAGTACTACACTAACTACTGCTTATCCTGGACAACAGACTGTAGTAACCAACCGCTTTACGCTCACTGCCAATACAACCAGTATACAGCAATCCTGGAGGAGTTTAGAAGACGTAGGTACACAGGCATCACTTGGTACAACTACATTTACTAACAACTTCCGTTTTGCATTGCCAGCTTAATTGAAAGAATTACCAATAGAAATGGCTACTTTTATTAGTAGCCATTTTTTTTAGGTAAATATTCGTATGCCAGCAACAGTTTTCCCAGCACCCGGCGCAGCATCAGGATCCCAACAATGGAATACCTATACTAGTACCGGTACAGCATCTAGCAGTGGCACTACTGTTACCCTTTCTAGTGGCACTACTAACCTTGGTTGGATTGGTGCAACTCCTGTTGTTAATAGCGGAACGGGACAGTTTGCAAATAGTACTATAATAACATCTGTAACATCTACAACAACATATTCTGCGGCATTTAGTGGATCTGGCCAATATCTAACGGTACCTTCTACTGGCACAAATGCTGCATTTACTTTTGCTGGTAATTTTACTGTTGAGGGTTGGTTTTATCCAACATTAATAACAGGCAGTGATCACGCAATATTCTGCCTAGGAACTGAAACTACTAACAGGTATGTTTGGTATATCTCAAACGGTGGCGGTGTTACAAGTAATCTGTATGGGTCTGGGTCAAAAACATATGCTGTTTCTACACCCGTTAACACGTGGACACATATCGCTATAGTGCGTTCAGGATCTACAGTCAGTGTGTATGTCAATGGCGTAGTCAGCTCAACCACTGATACACAAGCAGGAACCATTGGCAATGGTGTATTGAAGATTGGCTCAGATTCCGGCGGCGCCGCTGTTTTTCAAGGGTATATCTCAAACTTTAGAGTTTCTAGCATTGCTGTTTATGGAAGTGGCGTAGGTGCGTTCACAGGAAGATTTAATACTTCTACAACTACGCTAACTGCTACTCAACTAGCTAATGTCAATGGATATCCAACATCTACTATTACTGGAACACAGACTAGTGTTCTGACTTGTCAAAGTGCAACAATTATTGATAATGGTGTTGCTAATGCTGGTGCAGGATTTACGATATCTAATACTGGGCCTGTTACTGTTTCCAGCACTGTGATACCTTATCTAACTACTGCGGGCACTACTTTTATTGTAAATCCCGCGCCAACAGTAGCATTGTCTAGTGCTAATATATCTATTACGATGGGAAATGCACAAGTCATTGTTGACAATAGCAGAATCTCAGGAAAATTAAAAGCAGCTGAATTAATTAGGGGGCTTCCGGCAGCAAGTGTTCCTGTAGTAGCTAAAACAAAAGCACTAGCAGTATATAGGCCAGCTGGAACAGTTTATAGTAATTACAGCCTATCACCTATCCCTAGCACATACTGGTATTACGGTACTAACCCAAATCTAATCGCAGTCGGTACTACAAATCCAAAACAGTCAGGATCTTCTTCAGTAGCTACACACACAGTTAGTGGATCATATACTGTATTAACATTTAGTGGTAACAAACCTTCTACTATAAACACAGGTGATTATGTATTAGTAACTGATACAGTGACCGGTTATCAGGGATTGGCACAATTTACCATATCAACTGGATCTACAGGACAACAGGCTTATACTACTCCCGGAACTTACAGTTGGACTGCACCTGCAGGTGTGACGAGTGTAAGTGCTGTTGCCATCGGTGGTGGCGGTGGTGGACACTGGGGTACGGGATTTAATGGTAATAAATTAGGTGCTGGTGGCGGTGGTGCATTAGCCTGGGTCAACAATATTCCAGTCGTTCCGGGAAATTCTTACACAGTAGTAGTTGGTACAGCAGGAATATCAGATACTGGTCTCGGTACAGGTGCCACAAACGGCGGCGACAGCTATTTTATAAACACTACTACGGTATTTGCTGGCGGCGGAAAGATAGGATCTAGTTCAGACACAGCAGGAGGACTCGGTGGTACCTATACAGTAACTAGTGCATATGGTACTGCAGGAGGCGGACGTGGCGGTGCTGGTGGTAACGGATATTATCTTGTTAGTTCTTATGGTGCAGGCGGTGGTGGGGCAGGCGGTTATACAAGCACTGGCGGTGCTGGCGGTAATGGTGGCACGAGCGGTACTGGATTTGGTAATAGCAGCACAGACGGTGGTGGCGGTGGTGCAGGTGGTAATCCTAATTATTACCCAACATATGCAGGTTCATCTAATTCTAACGGTGGCGGTGGTGGAGGTGGCGTTGGACTATTGGGTCAAGGAACCGGCGGATCTGGTGGAACCATTGACACTGTACCGCAATATATTTCTACAACAAATTCACGAGGCGGTGGAGGCGGTAGTGGAGGTAGTAGTGGCACGAGTGGTGTTATTTCAGTGGGTCCTGGCGGTGGGGCTGGATCTGGAGGTGCATACGGTGGTGGTGCCGGATCGGTGACTTATG
>JGI24890J29729_1000988_pt1 | contig 14314 bp, 8 predicted proteins | sample FreactcultureFD7_FD_29729 | JGI IMG/M metagenome (IMG submission 29729)
CAGACCAATCCTGTGCTACAAACATGGCCCGAAGGTTATATCTATGGCAGCCTGGTTGAATACTATGTAAAACGACACAGCCCAGAAGATGCTGCCATGTANAAGGCCAAGTTTGATGAAGCTTGGCGCACAGTTGAATANCAAAANAGCCTGGGCAAATGGTCAGGNGGACATACNAGAATGACCAGTATATTCCAGCCACGCAGAGACCGCCAGTATGCGGTCAAGTAAGGAACAACATCAATGACCTCTAATACAAGTTTATACAGTTTTAGCGCAACTGGCAATGCAACCATACCCAGCAACAACAATACCAGTCTTTACAATCCTGGCAGTGGTAATGTAATTCCTGTCAATGGCAATGTTAATGCCAACAATGTTAATGTTTCAAACAATGTTACGGTNGGTGGACAGATCAGTGCCACAGGCAATATCACAACAGCAGGTTATTTTCTTGGCGATGGTGGCCTGTTATCAAACATAGCCAGTAGCTATGGCAATGCCAATGTGGCTGCTTTCTTGCCTACATACACAGGTGATCTTGCTGGCAATAATTTGGCCCTACAAGGTGCGGCTGTAGTCACAGGCAATATCACAACAGGTGGATACCTATTTGGTAATGGTAGTCAATTGACTGGTATTGCTGCCAGTTATGGTAATGCCAATGTGGCAGCTTTCTTGCCCACATACACAGGCAACTTNNCCGGTGGCAATCTTACTGTTACTGATTCAATCACTGGTGCTAGCATTACCAGCACAGGTGGTATTTCTGCTGCAGGTGATATCAGTACCTATGCCAATGTAAGAACCTTAGGAGCACAAGGCAACATTGTGGGTGCTGATTATATTTCAGCCAACTACTTTGCTGGTGATGGTAGTTTGTTGACCAATATTGCAGGCACAGGATATGGCAATGCCAATGTGGCTGCTTTCTTGCCCACATATGGTGGCACTATCCTAGCCAATCTTATTAATTTTACCAATAACAGTGGTATAATTGAACAAGGTGCGGATAGACTTACTATTACTGGCAATGCTACAAATGTCAATACCGGCGCTTATTTCAATGATACTGGTGAAGCGGCCATATTTGCCAACAGTTATGTTGCTATAGCTACCAATACTACCGCCAATGTTAATCCAACTTGGACCTTTGGTGCGGATGGTAACTTGTCTGCTCCAGGTAATATAGCAACCTCAGGCAATGTTGAAACAGGCAATATTATAGTAGCAGACGATCGAGTTATCTATGCCAGCCACGGTTATTATGGTCCTCCAGATAGTACATTTGCTCCAGTTCGTGTTGGATTATATGGTCCTAATCCAAATTACGCTATTGGCGTAGAATCCAATCACAGTTGGATACAAGGTCAAAATGGTGTTAAATTATATGATGGTTCCGGTGTAACCTTAGTTGCCAATGCCGCGGGCATAACCGGTGCTAATATCCTAACCGGTGGCCAAGTAACAGCAACTGGCAATATTACAGGTGCTTATATTTTAGGTAACGGAAGTCAGTTAACTGGTTTGCCTGCTACCTATGGTAACTCAAATGTTACAACTCTATTGGCTGCATTTGGATCAAACACAATTAGTACTAGTGGCAATGTAACAGTAGGCAATTTGACCGTTACTGGCACAGAAACCGACACTGGCAATATCACAGGTGGCAATTTATTAACAGGTGGTCGTGTTAGCGCCACAGGCAATATTACCGGCAATTATTTTATTGGTAATGGTAGTCAACTTACAGGTATTACTGCTACAGCTAATGCAGGTGGTTCAAATACACAGATTCAATACAACAATGCTGGCATATTTGCTGGCAATGGCCTAATGACCTTTAGCAACGCCACTGGTAACATTAACCTAGGCAACTTGGTCTTAAACACCAACAATATACAGACCAATGTGGCAATGGATATGGCCAATGTGACAGGCACTATTGCCAACGGTAATACCACGCCATGGCGTATTACCATAGGTAATGGTTATCAAGGATCATTTAGTTCTGTTTATGATTATTCAGCAGCTCCATACAATACTAACTATCCACGCTTATTAGTCGGTGATTATTATACTGTTGGCACCGGAGTGCGTAATTTTTTGCAAACCAATTATATCTGGGCCAATGTCAGCGCCAATATTAGTAATACTTCTACTCGTGTTACAAATACTCGTATGGTTAGTGTATTGGGCGGCGGCACTAATAATAGTACTTTAACTACTAATAATCAATTTGGTGTTACAAGTTTAGCAACACAAATATATGTTGGTGCCAACGGCAGCTCTACTGCAAATGCTTTAAGTTCAGTAGGTAATATCAGTATTCTTAGCAGTGGTACAGTTGGAGTTTTTTCTGGTATTCAAGTCAATGCAGGCTCTATAGCCAATAGCGTGGGCGGATTTGCAGTTCAATTGGTAGCTACAGATTCGGGTGGCACCACAGGTTATGGTAATATTACTAATGCCTATGGCTTTTATGAATATATGGCTAGTAATTTAAGTAATACTGCTAATATATCAGGCACTAATTTATATGTAGGTTATTATCATCCTGGTACAACTTCAGTTGTGCCCACTGGTGGTACAATGGGTTCAATAGCCCGTGGCGCAGGAAATGTTGCGCAACAACCACAATACTGGGCATTCCGTAATGATGACAACTTGGCGCGAACACGCCTGGGTTGTTTGGATAGATTCCATCTTTATCAAACTGCCACAGCTAATATTTCGGGTAATCAAATTCTTAGCAAAACCAATGGACAAGCACAGCAATGGGTATTATCAGGTAATACTACCATTACAGGTTTTAGTAACTTTGTAACTACCACGCTTAGTCCTGCCAGTGCAGTAGGTAATGTGTTTTCAACTGACACAGTGACTTTGTTGTTAAACCAAGGCACCACTGGCGGTTATACAGTAACCCTGCCTACCACAGCCAATGTCAAATATGCAGGTGGTGTAAACACCGTGGCCACAACTACAGCTAACAGCATAACAACTTTAACTGTTGTAGGTTATACCAACAGCGCAAATGCCAGTCTTCCTACAGAATATTTGATCACTGTAAGTTCTGGATTTGTCTGATTATGATTGAGATAGGCGGCAATGTTACCATAGGTGGGCAGATCATTATTGGTCCTGTGCCCATCTATATAAAGTATTTCGTTACCGAGGACGACAACTTTTTGGTGTCGCAAACAGATCAAAATTTTGTTGAGGAACAATAATGAGCAATATCAAATTTAGTCAATTACCAAACTTACCCGCTATTACCCCAAGTACAATTGTACCTGTGGTAGATAGCAATGTAAACTATACAGTAACAGCCCAAGAACTACAGGCCTATGCAAATTCAACCACAGGCAATATTGTAGCTGGTAATATTACGGCCACTGGCCTTGTTGTTGGTAATGGCAGTCAGTTGACCAATTTGCCTGGAGCTAATGTAACTGGCACTGTGGCCAATGCTGTCTATGCTACCTCAGCAGGTTCGGCTGCAACTGCAACTTTTGCTACCTCAGCAGGTAGTGCCAACACAGCCAATTCAGCTTTAACAGCCGGCACAGTAACTGGCAATGCACAAGGCAATATTACCACGGTTGGTACCTTGACTGGTTTAATTATTTCAGGTACACTTAGTGTTGGTAATAGTGTAGCGTTTACTGGTCCCGTAGGATCTACAGCCAACATCAGCACCACTGGCAATGTTGCCGGAGCTTATATATTGGGTAATGGCAGTCAATTAACTGGCCTACCTGCAAACTATGGCAATAGTAATGTTACAACATTAATGGCTGGGTTTGGATCAAATACCATATCGACCACAGGCAATATTTCGTCAGGATATTTTCTTGGCAATGGCAGTCAATTAACTGGTATTACTGCAAACACAACCTACAACAACAGTAATGTTGTCGCATTAATGGCAGCATTTGGATCAAACACAATCGTTACCACAGGTAATGTTACCGCAGGTAATTTTATTGGCAATGGTAGTCGATTAACCAGCATCACTGGTGCCAATGTAGTAGGCGCAGTGGCCAGTGCCACAACTGCAGATACAGCTACTAGTGCCACAACTGCAACTACCGCTACCACAGCTACTACTGCAACTACCGCTACCACAGCAACCACAGCAGGCACTGCCTCAACTGCTGGTACTGTTACTGTAGCCGCACAACCAAACATTACTAGTGTGGGCACTCTAACCGCATTAAGTGTGTCAGGCAATATTACAGGTGGCAATTTACGCACAGCAGGTAGTGTTAGTGCTACAGGTACCGTCATTGGCGCCACTATTCAAGGCAATGGTGCCTCAATGTCAGGCATAGTAACCAGTATTGTTGCTGGCACAGGCATTAGTGTTAATGCCGCAACTGGTGCTGTTACTGTAACAGCCACAGGCAATGGTGGAGGCAACGGTACAGCAATTTCAAGTGGTTATGCGTTTGTTGATACTAATGCTACAGCTGGTTCAGGAGCCAACATTGTTTGGATGTACAATGGCAATTCGTCTGGAACAGCTTTCTTTAATTTGTTAAGTAATACCACCGTGGTATCAAACCATCAAGGAAATGCCTATAGTAGTATGCAAATGAACCCTGATGGCAATGTTAGTTTTACTGGTAGGACCACTGATGGTACTAGTACTTCTTACATGAACATGAATATGCCACTGGTATTATCAACTACTGGTGGTAGTCTTAGTAGTCAAAATAGCACAGGTGGTAATACTACTAGTATTAGTGCCGCAGGATTACAGGCTCAAACAGCATTGTTTAGTAGTGTTTTGTTAGTGCCTGTCAGTACTAAAACAGGAACAACCGCAGGTACTGCTGGACAAGTGTCTGTAGATGCCAATTACATATATGTTTGCACAGCAAGCAATGTATGGAAGCGTGTAGCATTAACAGCATTTTAATTAGAGAAAAACAATGCCACAAACATTTACAGAAGTAGAAACGCCATTTGCTAATATGAGTTTTACTCCAGATGTGCCAAGTGCGGCCTTGGGTCCTAACGAATTTAATTCTGGTGAGAATGTAGAAACAGACACACGCGGTATTAGATCAGTGCTGGGTGATGAAGAGATCCTAAGTCAATTAACTGGCACACCAATTTTTATATCAAGTGGCTATCGTGCCAATGATGTGTTTTGGTATGTGGTTGCCACAGTGGATGAACTTGGACATGGTCGTTGGTATGCGTTAGATTCGGCTGGTATTACTGAAGTAACGCCAGGCGGTACTGGCAGTTATCTTACTAACTATAGTTTTGATATGCCTATTACCGATTCTTGGAACGGTACTGTGTTGTTTATAAACGATAGTAAACATCCTCCAATGTACCTAACTGGTGATGCCGGAGAATTTATTCCTTATAGCGATGATCCCCTAGGTCCAGGCTACATTTGGAACTACAACACAAGTTGGTCAAGTCTTAGAGCTAATTTTATGCATTTGTATTCAACACCCAATGTAGGTAGTATCTTGATTGCAGGCGGCCTGGAAGCTACCAATGCTGTGTCAAGTATTATAGAAAAATATCCAACCACTGTGCGTTGGTCACAGGCCTTTGGACTTAATTCAGGACCAACAACCTGGCAACCTACTATTACCAATGTGGCCAACGAAGTAGAAGTACCAGTGCGTGGTGCTGTAGTAGATGGATTCCCAATGGGCGGTAACTTTTATGTTTGTTCATATTGGGACACAGTAATTTTTTCGCCAATCAATTATCAAAACACCAATGCACCTGTGTTAGGTATTAGATTGTTAACCCAGGGTCGTGGATTATTAAATGAAAACTGCTGGGCCAATGCTGATACACTTGTATATGGATTGGATGCCAGAGATATCTGGGCATTTGATGGTTCGAACTTTAAGAGCTTGGGCAATCAGCGTGTTAAAAAGTATTTTTATGAAAACTTAAATCCTACATATAGTCAAAGAACTTATGTGATCAACAACACACAAAAGAATCAAATTGAAATTTATTATCCTGATTTGGATTCAACTGGTTGGTGCAACAAGATGTTGAGTTATCGTTATGACCTAGACATATTCAATGCACCTAGAGATATTAGTTCAGGTAGTCATGCTGCCGAAGGTCCTATTTTTGAAGCAGGAGATTTTAATGCCAGCAGTAGAACTGTAGTTTACACACGCGGTGTTGCTGACAGTAAAATTGTTCAAAAAGATCGTACTACCACATTCCTTGGACCCACACCAATTACCAGCAGATTTCGCAGAGACAATATTAGTCTTGGTTTAAAATATAGTCAACAGGCCCTGTTGCATCGTATTTTACCCGAAGTAGTTAATTTGGATATGGCTGGATTACCAGTTACTAGCAATGCCGCAACAGGCAATATTACAGTTACTATAGGCGGATCAAATAGTGTTGGACAACAACCTGTAGATCGTCCTTCGGTTACTATGGCCATTGATACCAACAATCCTTGGACACAAATAAATCAAAATGCATTTCGTGTAAACAGTATTGAACTGGGTGATACCAGTAGTACACACACTTGGCAATGTACCGCTGTTAACTGGCAGTTTACTCCAACCGAGGACAGTCGTTAATGACCACCTTTGCTGTTACTGATCCCGCACATACCATTGCGGCCATTAACTATGCCTTGAGTAATCTTGGTACAGGTAATGTTTCTGGTAATGTAACCATACCTGGTAATGTGCTTGTAGCCAACACCACTACGGGAGTTATTAGTTCTTCAGGAAATACAGCACAGGTATTTGGGTATTTGTATCAATGGATTAATTTGCGTTATAGTAATAATTCAACAGGTGGCGGCGGTAGTTTTAGTACTGTTCCAACTCTTGCCAATTATTATGGTGTATTCAATAGTGTATCCAGTGCTCCTAGTAATAATCCAACCGATTACCAATGGTATGAAGTTGATGGTGGGTTTGGCCTAACAAAAATATTGTATTACAGTAGTATAGGTGGCCGCCAAATTCAGTGGGCAGCCGCAACTAGTGCTCCAAGTACAGATTATTTGCCTTCGGTAGCCAATGTAGCTATAAATTTAGATGTGGTAACTACAGCCACAGGTACTCCCGGACAGCGTGGTCCAATTGCCATGGCCTATGTAATAACCACAGCAGATCCAAACTTTGCCACAGCCAGTCAATTAACTGCGTGGTTTGAAGCTCCAAGAGATGCTACAAGTCCTCCTATAGGAACTGGATTAACACCTCCTGTGGTTGGTGACACAGCACAGTTTACCTATATCAATGGTACAACCAATCCTAGTGTATGTTATACTTACAATGGTAGTATTTGGATACCAGTTGATGCACAGGTTGTAAGTGGTAATGTTATTGTCGATGGCACACTTGCCGCCAATGCTATTATTACTGGATCTATTACTTCAACACAAATTGCCGCTGACACAATTACTGGTAACAATATTGCAGGTAATACTATTACTGCTGTTAATATTCAGACTGGTACAATTACTGCTAGTCAAATTGCAGCCAACACAATCACTGGTAATAACATAGCCGCTGGCACTATTACCACAAACAATTTTACAGCCAATACCATACAAGGCAACATTATTGCCGCTGGCACAATTACCGCAACCCAATTGGCAGCCAACGCCATTACAGCCAACACTGTAATAAGCTCGGGTGCTGTGCTGGGATCAAATGCCAGTTTGGGTTTTTGGTTAGACGGGCCAACCGGTAATGCTAGATTTGGTAATAGTATCAGTATCGGTAATCAATTAACAGTTGGAAGTGGTGCAAATATTGGTGCCGGATTAATAGTTGGTAACAGTGCCGTTATTGGTAATAGTGTTACCGTTGGCACTAATTTAACAGTGGGTGCCAATGCCAACATTGGAACAAATTTAATTGTTGGTGCTAATACTACTATTGGATCAAATTTAATAGTTGGAACCAATGCCAGCATTGGTGGCAATTTATCTGTAACAGGATTAGTAACAGGTGGCAATTTAAATGCCAACACTGTTCAAACTACTACAATTGTTCCTTCGGCAGTTTCTGGATTTGCTAGTCAAGTTCGTTCGCCCAGCACATTTTATTCGTATACAGGATTTAGTCCAACTGTAACATATTTTATGCAAGTTAGTCTTACTGCCACTGCCAATCAAACAGCATATATTTGGAGTGGCGTAGTTCCATACAGTTATTCATTAACAGCAGGAGGAACTGGAAATACTTGGTTCCTTGATTATGTTACTTTTACATTACAACAAAATGGTGTAACTTTGGCTACTTGGGTAATGGATAATAATGCATACAGTGTTAATCCAACCTGGGTAAATCCAGGATACGCTATTGCTATGCCAGTAGGAACCAATGTTTATAGAATTGGCGTTCAACCAACATTAGGTGGTGGTGGCAATACTCCAACTATAAGTTTATATTCAAATTTTGCAAGTATATTAGGACAGGCATTAAAACGATGATGAATTTTACAATATACAATCCCGCAACAGGTGAAATATTATATAATTTTACCTGCAATGATCAAGCAACTGCAGATGCCAATTTAACAAATTGTAATTTTGTAGAAGGGAATTATTCAGCTGAATTATATTATATTGAAAATAATCAGCCAATTGCTAAAACCAGGCAATTAGATATCAATATACTTACACAATCGGTCAGAAAAAATAGAAATCAACAATTAGACATTATAGACCGCATCAATCCTGTTTGGTATGCCAGTCTTACTAGTGAACAACAAACAGACCTTGTTGTTTACAGACAACAACTATTAGATGTGCCTCAACAGGCAGGCTTTCCTACTGAGATAGAATGGCCCTCTAAACCAGCTTGGTTATAAGGAACCTATAAATAATATTATGGCTACATCACCTCCTAAACTACCCGCAGCCAAAGTGCTGACATCTGCACAAATTGCGGCAAACAAAATTGCAGCCGACAAAGCCGCTGCCGCTGCCAAGGCTGCCGCTGCTAAAACAACATCAACTAAAACAAGTGATGCGGCACAAATTGTTGCCGCGGCCAACAAGGCTGTTGCGGCTGCTGCTGCACCTAAAACAACCACAACCGCTAAAGCACCTACACCTGCATATGTAGCACCAAAGTTTACTTTGCCAGATCCTACCGTTACATTAAAAAATATTGTAGCTGGCAAAGGTGGATCAGATACACAAACAAATTCGGCCACAGGTGAAACATATTATCTGTATCCTAGCGCCAACGGATCAGCACAATGGTATGTTGTTCCTCGAGGATCCTCTATTGCCACACCAGTTCTTAATCCAACTACTAATCCTACTGCTAGTAACTCTGGACAAGGTGTAACTTTAAAAACTTTAACAGCAGATCGTACTGATTATTATAAAGCCAATCCTACTGCCACCGCTAAAGCGGCGGCAGCCACCGCTAAAGCGGCGGCAGCTATTGCAGCCGATAACCAAGCCAAACAGGCCAACCAATTGTCCAACTTGGCTGCTCAAACAAGTCTGCGTGGAATTACTGATACTGTTACTGCCGCCAAAAGAGATGATGGAATCACTTTAGATCCAGCTGTGATTCAAAAACAAATACAAGGTGTGCTAGACAATTATACCAAACAAATTGGTGCAGCCACAACTCCTGAACAATTAAAAACCATATCAGATCGATTAAGTGCAGATTCTAGCGGTCTAAATGATCCTGCTTTACAAAAACAACTTGGCACACAACAAGCTCAAGTTACAAAACAATTAGCGGCTCAACAAGCTCAAATACAAACAAATTTAATTGATTCATATACCAAACAATTACAACAAGTTAAAACCACTGCTGATCTTACAAAAATTACTAATCAAATTAATAGTTTAGATCCAGCATATCGATCAGCTATTCAAAATACATTAAATCCTGACTTGTATCGAGCACAACAAAATGTCAAAACATATGAAAGTCAAGCGCAAGGTCAAATTAAAACTGATTTAATTAATAATCTAACCGGTCAATTAAAAGAAGCCAAAACAGCAGATGACATTAAAAAAGTCACTGATCAAATTGGTCAAGTAGATCCTGCCTATCGATCTGATATTCAAAATGCGTTAAATTATCAAATTGGTATGAGTCAACATAATATTCAAACCACTTATAGTAATCAACTTTCTGCATTACAATCTAATCCTAATGCCACTGTTAGTGACCTAAACAAAATTGTAGATCAAGCTCGAACAGCAGGAGTTGATGTAACCAGTTTAAATTTACCTCAACTTACACAAACTATTCAAGGCAATGAATCTAAAAATTTACTTCAACAAATTCAAACAGCAAATGATCCTGAACAACTTAAAACTTTATTAGCACAGGCCAAAACTGATAATCTTTCTATAGATCCTTTACAAACAGCGGTTGATAAGACTCAACAATTATGGACTAATCGAGCAGCAGAAATTAAATCCATTGGGTCTCCTACTATTGATGTAACAAATCAACGGCCTCAAAAATTCAGTTCTACATTTGGGACCCTGCAAGGTATTCCCGATGATCCTGCTACTGGCACAAAAGGTGGATGGTATGCGCCCAGTAATGGCGGATTACAATTAGTTGATGTTGCCACGGGGCAATTAACTGGACCAGTAATACCCAATGATCAATTTGATCAAACATTACATACTAGTGTTGCTAACAATCTTGTTCAGCAAAAACAACTGGCAGCGGCACAAACGGCGGCCAAACTATCTGGATCTGTCAAGGCCTTTGAAGCTAGTTTACCGCCTCCTCCTAATGTCAATGATTTATATAAACAAAATGTATCAGCGTTTACAAGCAAAGATGCACGAAATGGACTTGGTTTATCATATGATCCAACAGCAATTGGACCAAGTTATAGCATAAGAACTGGGCCCGATGGAACCAGTTATTATTTTACTGGAACTAATTTTGCTACAGGTGACCCCGGACATTGGATGAAATCCACTCAGCCAGAAAATACAATGGCTGGTGTTAATTATCAAAATACTACCTATGTTCCAGTCAATGATCCTACTGCTAAACCAGTTGGATATAATCAATTGGCCACAACTTCTGAACAAGTATCCAATCAAAATGCTGTCAAGGCACAAACAGCTGGAGAACAAATATCTCAACAATATCAAGCCAAAGTTCAAGCCCAAAGTGCGGCAGCCGAAGATGCTCGTAATGGTATTGGTAATAGTCTAGTAGACCATGTAACTAGTTTTATTGATAAAACTATTGGTGCTAGTACATTTTTGTCTATTGTAGGTGGTATGGTTGCTGGACCGCTTGGGGCAGCCATGGGATCAGCTATTGCTACACAGGCCAAGGGTGGTAATTTTGGTGATATTCTCAAAGCAGGCTTACTCAGTTATGCAGCCGCATATGGTACAGAAGCATTGTCAACTGCAATATCGGATACTGTTAATGCAGGTGTTCAAACCGGTTCTATTGATTCCAACATTGGTGATCAAGTTAGCACAGGTGTAGATAATATTACCACAGGTCAACCAGCTAGTGTTGTAGATCCTGCAACAGGAACAACTACCACAGTCGATCCTGCAACTAATACTGTTACAACTATTGATTCCGCAGGCTCTATAACAACAGATCCAATTGCTACTACACCAATAGAACCTACAGCACCTGGTGTAGAACCTACAGGTCCTGTGCAACCCACAGAAGCCGTAACTCCTACAAGTCAAGGGCCACAAATTCCTACCCAACCACAGCAACCATACAATATTAATTCAACTGGCATAAGTGATAGTCCTGCCGGCACAATATATGATGGCCCTAATGGCAAAGAAATTGTGTTGGATTCAGGCAAAACAGTCAGTGTAGATGAATTACAAAACGCAATAAATTCAGGACAGCCTGTTAGTGTTGATGGACAAGTAACCACTGGCGTTACTGTTACAATGCAACCACCAGAACCTGTTGAGCCTATTGCTCCAGGTGGAACCGGCACTACTGGCACAGCTATGCCACCAAATGAAACTATTGTAGATACCATTAAAAATGCCAATGGCACTATTACCGAAACAATGGCAGATGGATCTACTTTAACTACAAATGCAGATACTGGCGTAATTATTAGTCAAACTCCAGGAACTTCTGGTATATCATTAACTCCGACACAAATAGCCGCAGGTACTGTGGCTGTAGGTGGTGCTATAGCCGCTGGAGCAGGTGGTGGAGGTTCTGCGGCTGCTACACAACCAGTTGCACCAGAACCTGCAACTACACCCACACCCGCACCGGCAACTGAACCAGTGGCTACTCAGCCAGTTACGCCTACAACTGCACCTGCAACTACGACCACAACTACATCCACAACAACTCAGCCTGTTACGCCTACACCAACACCCGGAACAACTCCAACCACTGCTGGACCAGTTGAACCAGCACCTGGCACAGCAAATATTAATCCAAATGCTGGTGGCACAGGAATTAATCCTACTGCGCCAGCACCTGGACAAGGTATTACGCCAGTTCAACCTGGCTCTGCACCAGGTACTGCACCAGCAGGCACAGGTGCAAGTACTTCTACAACTTCAGTAATTCCTGGCGCTATAGCAGGAACAGGTGCTGTAGCAGGAACAGTAGCTGCCGCAGGCGGCGGAGCAGGTGCAAGTGCAGGTGGTACTGGTACTAATCCAACAGGCACACCAGGTGGTACAGGCACAGGAACAACCCCAGGTGGTACACCAGGTGGTACTACTAATCCAGTTCAACCAACACCAACAACACCTACAACCACTACAGTACAAACACCAAATGGACCTGTAAATATTCATGATGCTTCAACTCCATATGATGGACCTTACCAAGATAAAAGTGTATTAAAAAATTGGTGGGATAATTTAAGTATTGGTGAAATTGCTGGATTGGTTGCAGCAGGTTTATTATTACCAGGTTTATTAACACCACAACAGCAGGCCGATTTGACCAATTATAACTATGGTCCAATTCCGCCCACTCCATGGGGTAAAGCAGGAACCTTGGTTAATCCAGGCATGAATCCTGGTTGGTTAGCAGGATCATTTCCTAAGCCAGCTTTCCAAACAACCAATCCATATCAGGCACAATTCTATTGGGGACAACATCCATATGTACCTACATTAGAACAGCGTGATGTTTACAATCAAGTTCAACCACAAGCTGGCACACAACCATTTGGTCTACAAGCTGGGCCTAAACAATATGATTTAAATGCCTACTTGGCCAGCTTGAATCAAAATGTACCACCAGCCCCAGGTCCTATAGCACCGGCTGTTCCTGCGGTAACCCCACCAGCAATACCACGCTAATAGGANGCATAATGGCCCATAAACTAAATATACAATCGACAGGAGAATTACAATGAGTTTAGGTAAATCAAGCGGGGGCGGGACAGTAGTTCAGACTCCTCAAATGACCCCAGAGCAACGAGCACAAATACAAGCTCAAACAGAATTTTTTACAAATACTATTGCTCCTACATACAAACAGGCTGTTACCGGCGCTACTGACATTTATAATCAAAATGCTCCTGGTGTTACCAATGCCGCACAAAACTTGGCAGGTATGTCAGGTGCCGCACAGCAAAGTCTAGGTAGTACAGGTGAAAGTGCCTTGCGTACAGGTATCTCAGGTCTAGAAAGTTTGTTTAGTCCTGATTATGAACAACAACAATTACAGGCTGCATTACAACCAGCACAGATGCAATATCAACAAAACTTAGCCAATCAAGAAGCACAGTTTGGTGGTGCTGGTAATTTAGGATCAGCTCGTAGTGCATTGGCACAAGCTGGTTTGGCTGGCTCTACACAAGCACAACAACAACAGGCTGCCGCGGCTGTGTTAAATCAAATTGCTCAACAACGAGCCAGTGCAGGAACAACATTAGCACAACTTGGTCAAGGTGGTATTGGTCAGGCACTTGGTGCCGCAACACAAGGTGTTACAGCCGCTATGACTCCACAAGATTTGTATAACAAATATGCATCAGTAATCTTTGGAACTCCAAGCGCCAGTTACAATCCTAATTTTGCCGGTACACAAAGTACAACAACTACTTCAAATCAAACTGGCTACAATGCTGGTATTAAGATCTAAGGACCAACAATGGCAGATTACGCAGATTTATTTAATACCTATTTGGCTAATCGGCAAGACTCCGGTCAAACTGATTATATGCCAGGTGGTGAAACAGAAGAAGAACGACGCAAGCGTTTGGCCAAAGAAGAAGCCGATCGTGCCAATGCCGAAATTCAAAGTCAAACTGTTAAAACTTATGCAGATGGTAGCAAAGAACATATTGTTACCACACAAGAACCTGC
>JGI24890J29729_1000989_pt1 | contig 14312 bp, 11 predicted proteins | sample FreactcultureFD7_FD_29729 | JGI IMG/M metagenome (IMG submission 29729)
AGGAGCGATTGTGATAACGATTGTCTCGCTTTTCATTTTAATTGGATGGAACAGCAAGAAACTTCAACGTTTAAAATTTTTTCAAACACTTCCGGCAGCATTGATCGTTGTTCTTGTGGGAGTGTTCGTTAATTACTTTTTTCAATCTTTTCTACCCGACTGGACAATCCTGGAAAAACACAGGGTTTCTGTGCCAGTGCTTTCTTCGGCAACAAGCATGTCATCCTTTATGATTTTTCCAGACTTCAGTTTATGGCTGAATCCGAAAATCTATTGGACGGCTTTCACCATTGCTGCAGTGGCTAGCCTGGAAACCCTTTTGAATATTGAAGCCTGCGACAAACTGGATCCTTACCGTAGAATAACACCGTTAAATCATGAACTCAAAGCACAGGGAATAGCCAATGCTATTTCCGGTTTACTGGGAGGATTACCGCTTACATCGGTTGTGGTGAGAAGTTCTGCCAACATTAGTGCAGGAGCAAAAACGAAAGCATCGGCCATTACGCACGGCACCATTCTTTTATTATCTGTTTTACTGATTCCGGAAGCACTTAAACTTATTCCGCTTTCGTGCCTGGCGGGTATCCTGATCTTTATCGGTTTTAAACTTACAACGTTCGGGTTATACAAAGAAATGTACAATAAAGGTGTTGCACAGTTTCTTCCTTTTATAGCAACCATCCTTGGCGTTCTTTTCACCAATCTGCTAATGGGAGTTTTTTTAGGACTGCTGGTAGCCGTTTTCTTTATTTTAAAAACTAACTTTCAGCAATCTGTTATTCTTGTTAATCAGGATAATCATTTTTTGATGAGGTTTACCAAGGACGTTTCTTTTTTGAACAAAGGAACGTTACGGAATATATTTCATAAAATTCCGGCAAACTCCAGCATCATAATTGATAGAAGCCAGGCGAATTTTATCGACCAGGATATCATGGAAATCATTGATGACTTTATCGAAACATCTAAAGTAAAGAATATACAAATCGAACTAAAAAGAATTTGACTATGGAAAAGCAAAATGATTCAATCAAAGATTACGAAGAACTCTTGCTTCAAAACAAGGCATGGGTCGAGCAAAAGAAACAGGAGCAACCAGATTTCTTTGAAAAACTGTCCATCGTGCAAACGCCTAAATTTCTTTGGATCGGATGCTCCGACAGCCGCGTTCCCGCCAATGAAATAACAGGCACGGAACCGGGCGAAATTTTTGAACATCGAAACATCGCCAACATGGTTGTACACACCGATATGAATATGCTGAGCGTACTGGACTATGCGGTGAATGTTCTTCAGGTGGAACATGTAATTGTTTGCGGACATTACGGATGCGGAGGCGTTCGGGCCGCCATGACGGGCAAACAATATGGTGTGATCGACAACTGGATCCGCCACATTAAAGATGTTTATCGCATGAACCAGGAAGAGCTTGAAGCGATAGCAGACCCTGTGGAAAAAGAAAACAGGTTCACAGAGCTGAATGTTATCGAACAGGTGTATGACCTGAGCAAGACTTCGATCATTCAAAACACCTGGAGAAAATACAGAAGACCTTATATTCATGGATGGGTTTATAATATTGCCAATGGAGAAATAAAAGATCTGAAGATCTCTCTTAATCACGATTCGGAGATTCCTGCGGTTTACAAGTTTGAGGCATTGAAATCATAACACCTGACTCGCGCCTCTCCGTCAAAATCAATTTATAAACGAAGATTAGAAGGTAAAATCTGATTTTCAGTGGATTTCCATGTCTTAATTTTGATCTGTTAAACTTTCTCATTAAATATGTGAAGTTTTCATCCGGAAATAAATCTGAAAAAACTGTTTTCCATAGTGCTGCTTTTCGTGTTCCTCTTTAATATAGGAGGGTACTACGTTCTGTATCTGGGCTGGCGCTACCAGTCTAATACCGCCATGACAGCGCGGTTGGACCATGAAAATTATGCGGAAGAAGAAACTGTAACGATCAAGATTCCTTTTAATCTTCCTTATCAGGCAGATCAATCCACGTTCAAAAGAATGGAAGGAGAGTTTCAATACAAGGGAGAGTTTTACAAATTGGTAAAGCAAAAAATTGAAAAAGATACACTGTCCATAGTTTGTATTAAAGATCATCAGGAAAAAAAGATTTTCAATTTCATGGCAGACATGGCCAAGAGCTCAAGTGATTCGCCTGCTTCAACAGCAACCATGAAGCTTTTGAATAGCCTGATAAAAGACTATGTTCCCTCTACAATAATCACCATCTCCTTACAGCAAGGATGGTCTTCTGATTTCACTTTTTCAGCAAAACAATCCTTCAACTTGCTGACCAGAAATTTTCCGGTAGTTTCTCCACCACCGAAACTCCTTTCCTGAATTTTACGACAGGGAAATCAACATTCGTGTTTAAGATTTAGAGATTGAATCGAGACTTTTTTTGTCCCTTTTCATTCCTACAGTGTAATTGACTAGAGGATCAATACTTGCATACGTTATGATACTTTGATCAGAACGTACGGCGTATGGATCAATTCATTGATTGCACAGGTTATCAAGATTTCTACAAGTCTTTAACTTCTGTTGTTTTACGATTTTCATGTTGTAAAATTTCTTCAGCACGTTCGTGCTGAAAGCTGATATCCCTCAGCTGTATGGATTCTATTTCTACTATTTGATTTATAACGTATGGCACATATTAAACTGCATGAAGAATTACCGGGCATCGTCGGATTAATGGCGTATCGTCCTGAAACGGAAAAACCATTGAATGATCTTGCCGAAGTTCTGTTGCGCGGCAATTCAACCCTGACACGTGGAGAACGCGAGATTATTGCTTCACACGTATCGTATAAAAATGATTGTCATTTTTGTCATACAATCCATGGTGCTGTCGCAGCCCATCATTTTGGAGGTGATCTGAAACTTGTGGATGAGATAAAGGCCGGATTACCCAATACACCCATCTCTGCGAAACTTAAATCGCTGCTGAACATTGCCGGTAAAGTTCAAAAAGGGGGTAAGCATGTAACGGAAGAAGACATTTCAGCAGCCCGAAAAGAAGGCGCTACCGATCTTGAAATACACGATACGGTGTTGATTGCAGCAGCATTTTGCATGTTCAATCGTTATGTTGATGGTCTCGGCACCTGGGCGCCCCAGGATAAAGAAGCCTATAGAGATATGGGAAAGAAATTGGCAACAGAAGGATACGTTGGCTCGATCGCTGTACCAGCTTAAGTGAAATAGTCCGCCGACCCTTAGAGGTTTGGTGTTGGCGGACTTATTTCAAATGCTTCGACGGATTTTGGTCCGTTGCGCTGTAAAGACATTGGCAACGTGATATAGGTCTTTTCATATCGGATGTATTCACAAAGCCTATTGAGACAGTCCGTCAGCCCCTTATTAGAGGTTTGGTTGCTGACGGACCTGTTTCTGGTAATCATAAATTTTAATCTACATGCCCTACATACAACTGGAAGATCATCTTCCCGGAATTACAGGATTACTGGAATACCGCCAGGATACAGCAGCGCCAATACGTGACCTTACGCAGTTTTTATTGCGAGGTCAAAACAGTTTGACAGAAGGCGAGCGTGAACTTATTGCTACCGTAGTATCGAATGGTAATGAATGCAGATTTTGTACCGCTGCACATTCTGCTGCGGCAGACTTGCTGTTGGGAGAATATAATACTTCCGAAAAGGTCAAGCAAAATATTTCCACAGCTCCTGTAAATGATAAAATGAAAGCACTGTTAACCATCGCCTTGCAAACCCAGCAAAGTGGCAAGTCGGTTACAGAAAAATCCATCACGGATGCTAAACAAGCAGGTGCTACGGATGCAGAACTACATGATACAGTTTTAATCGCTGCTCTTTTCTGCCTGTACAACAGATATGTTGATGGTCTTTCAACAGTGACACCAACCGATCCGGAATTTTATAGAGGGCTGGCCGATCGGATCGTTAATCGGGGCTACATCCGGCCGCCACAAGGCTTTGATTATCTCAAGAAGAAAGAGTTTTCGAAAGTATAAATTCTAAAAATAAGTATGGCACATATTTCCGTACCTGAAGGAGTTCCAGGCATCCGCAGTTTGGTAATGTTCCGGCCCGAAAGTGGGCAACATCTGTATGCACTTGCACAGATCCTGCTAAGAGGAGACTCACCGTTAACAGAAGCGGAGCGTGAATTAATAGCAGCGTATGTCTCCTCACGAAACAACTGTATGTTCTGTATGAGCAGTCATGCGGCGGCGGCGCGCTATCTTTTTAAGGATAAAAAACAAATTGTTGATATCGTGTTAGATAATTACGAGAGGGCTCCGATAAGCGATAAGCTGAAAGCTTTATTGACGATCGCCGGGAAAGTACAGCAAAGCGGAAAATCGGTTTTACCGGAAGACGTTTTGATGGCACGCAACCACGGCGCCAATGATCGCGATATTCATGATACGGTTCTCATCGCAGCGACCTTCAGCATGTTCAATCGTTATGTCGATGGATTAGCAAGCCTGACACCCACCGATCCGGCAGCCTATGAAGAAATGGGTAAAAGACTTGGAGAGAACGGCTATGTGCTGCCAAAAGCAACGTAAGCTCAAACAACATTGATAAAACTGAATACAATCACATGAAATCAACATTACTTTCTCTATCATTATTTATAACAATTCTTTTTTTAGCATGCTCCTGCGGTAAACCCTCCTGTCATGATGAGATGCTGGCGATCCTTAAGACCGTCAACAAAATGGAGTATGGTGCCGGAAATCAATTTTCTACCAAGGCAAAACTTTCTTACATGGACTCGCTGCTTCTGGTTCCACACAGCATACCAAGTCAGATCAGTTATTGTAAGTATTTGAAGGCTAACATTCTCCTGGAACTCGGCCAGGAAGAGGCTGCCATTAAAATATTAGAAAATATTGTTAGGGAAGAGAACACCTATAAAGCAGACGTCCTGTGGAAGGACCTGGCACTCGCGTACCTACGGCTGGGCGAACGGTCCAACTGCATTTCCAATCATGCCTCTGAATCGTGCATCTTACCAATCAAAGGACTTGGCGTTCATCATGACTCTTCAGGATCAAGAAAAGCAATAAGAATTTATGAAAAAATTCTGGCACTCACGCCAAACGATCTGGAGTCAAGATGGCTCCTCAATATTGCCTACATGACGCTCGGAGAATATCCTGAGAAAGTACCCAACGAATTTTTTATTCCAAACATGGAAGGTGACACAACAATAAAAGTAAATGCCTTTCAGGATGTTGCTGCAGACCTGAAACTTGATGTCAGGAATATGGCAGGAGGAAGCATCGTAGATGATTTTGATAATGATGGCTATCTCGATATTGTATTATCCGGATGGAGCTTAGAAGATGAGATGCACTATTTTAAGAATAATGCGGATGGTACATTCAGTGATCTTACTTCGAAAAGCGATCTGAAAGGATTGACCGGAGGGTTAAACTGTATGCAGGCAGATTATAACAACGATGGCTATCTGGATATTCTGGTACTACGTGGCGCCTGGAAAGGCGAAAACGGAAGAGAACCTAATTCGCTGTTAAAGAATAATGGCGATGGAACGTTCACCGATGTAACGATAAAGGCTGGCATGCTTTCTTTTCATCCCACACAGGCTGCGACGTGGAATGATTTTAATAATGATGGCTGGCTCGATCTCTTTATAGGCAATGAGAGCCCATCACAAAGTTTTATGACGCGTCATCCCTGCGAACTTTACATTAATAATCAGGACGGCACATTCAGCGAAATGGCCAAGCGCGCACATTGTGACATTGTCGGTTACGTGAAGGGTGTTACATCGGGCGATTATGACAATGATGGACGCAAGGATATTTTTATTTCCACCATGGATGGAAATAGAAAGCTTCTCAAAAACATAAAAGGAAAGGGTAACGAAATACAGTTTGAAGATGTGTCGCATCAGGCCGGAATAGACAAACAGCATGGTAAATCTTTTCCTACCTGGTTTTGGGATTACAATAATGACGGCTGGCTTGACATATTTGTTTGCGACTACACATTCGATAAATCATTATCATACTACGAAGCCGCTGAAAAGCTGAATATACCGGCGGGAAATGCCGACAAAATGATCCTATACAGAAATAATCATGACGGAACGTTTACAAATGTTGCTCCTGAGGCGGGATTGACAACAAATGTATTCGCTATGGGATCGAATTTCGGAGACATTGATAATGACGGATATCTCGATATGTATTTAGGATCGGGCAATCCGAAATATCAATCTCTAATACCTAATAAGATGTTCAAGAATCTGGGGGGAGAAAAATTTGCCGAGGTTACGTCTTCTGCACGGGTTGGCCATCTCCAAAAAGGACACGCTGTTTCCTTTGCGGATATGGACAACGATGGAGATCAGGATATTTATATCGAAATGGGAGGCGCTTACATCGGCGATGCCTACCAGAATTCTTTCTTCCTTAATCCTGGTCAAGGAAACAATAACTGGATCTGTATAAACCTGGAGGGCGCTGAATCGAACAGGTCTGCCATCGGTACACGCGTTAAACTCACGTTCAAGGAAAATGGCAAAACCCGTAGTGTTTATCGCGACGTTAACTCCGGCGGAAGTTTTGGCTCTTCTCCTTTAAGAAGAGAAATTGGGATCGGAACAGCAACATTGATCGACGAAATAGAAATTCATTGGCACGGAAGTGGGAAAGTTGAAATTTTTAAAAATGTCAAACCAAATCAGTTCATCAAAATCGTCGAAGGCGACCATAGAATTGAAACCATAAACCTGAAAAAATTGAACTGGGTATTGCCGGATAAATTATGCGGCCCACTGGCCTTTAGTAATAGGAAGTAATTAAAAAAAATTAAGATGATGAAGATCCCAACAGAACCTGTCGGAAGCATTCCACGTCCTGCTTACCTGGTAGATGCTATTAAAGGACAAACTCCCGCTCCGGAATTGTCGAGGCTTATGGACGAAGCTTTAAAAGATACAGTTAAGAAATTCGAGCAAACAGGTTCACCGGTAATCTCTGACGGAGAACAATCCAAACCAAGCTTTGTAACATATCCTATTCAGGGTATGAAGCACCTCGATGGTAACGGAGTAACGATTCCATTTGCCGATGGACATACACGACAGCTACCGAGACTAACTTCCGGAGTATTCCATTATCAGACATATGCTAACAGTTACCTTGAGAAAGCAAAGAAGCTGACCAAGCTTCCCGTAAAACAAGCTGTTATTTCGGCTTCTGCAATAAGCTTATTATATCCACAGGATGGTATCAAAGATTATTCTCATCAGCAGTTTATAGAAGATGTCATAAATGAAGCAGAGGCAGATATCCGTAAATGTCTGGACAGTGATGCTTATAAAGTACAGATCGATTTTACAGAAGCCAGACTGGCGATCAAGCTGGATCCTTCGAAAGGCCTCCTGAAACAATTTATTGAATTGAATAACCGTGTACTTGACAGGTTCACTGAGGCAGAGAAGAAAAAAATAGGCATTCATACATGTCCCGGTGGGGATCACGACTCTACCCACAGCGCTGATATCTCCTATACGGAATTGCTGCCTTATTTATTCGATCTGCATGCCGGAAATTTTTATCTGGAATATGCCGCAGAAAAGGACAAGCAGACCGTTCTTCGATCCATCAAAGCATTGGCAAAACCCGGGCAACGGATTTTTCTCGGCGTCACAAATGTACTGGATCCTCGTATCGAAACTCCTGAAGAAGTATGCGATTTAATTCTGGCGGCGGCAGAAGTTGTGCCGATTGATCAGCTTGGTACGACAGACGACTGTGGTTTTTCGCCTTTCGCAGACGACGTTTCTACGGCACGCGAAATTGCATTTGCAAAAATCAATGCGCGCATCAGAGGAACTGCGATGGCCGAGAAAAAATTGGAGAAATAACCAACGAAAATAAGACGTATGAAAAAACTTTTCTACTTCGGCCTGATCGGCATTGCGCTGGTCGAAATATTGAAAGTATATTTTATTATGCCCATGCCTGGAAGTCAGGAAATTGAAAGCTTGGGTATAGCGTACTTCATCTATTCCTATCGATGGTTCTTTAGAATAGTATTCGCCCTTATGATCGCTGCTGGAAGCCTTAGCGCGTTTGGAAGCAAACGAAAATGGATACCTGCCGTAGTACTATTAATAGTAATAGCGGTCAGCTACTTTTTCAATTTTCCGATGATGGCCGATAGCATGTTCAAACAGCCTGAGCGGTTAACGTTTAAGTCCAGGAGTGAGAATATGCTGAATGACAGCACTATTGTTATCGGCATCGAGTATCAAGGGGAAGCCAAAGCTTACCCGATCCGGTTTTTGGTTTATCATCATCAGGTGCAGGATGAGATAGGCGGAAAACCAATGATCATCACCTATTGCAGCGTCTGCCGCACCGGTCGTGTTTTTGAGCCTATGGTCAATCAACAACATGAAACGTTTCGCCTGGTAGGCATGGATCATTTTAACGCCATGTTTGAAGACAGTAATACGAAAAGCTGGTGGAGACAAGCTACCGGAGAAGCTGTAGCCGGTCCCTTAAAAGGGAATGTATTGCCGGAGGTAGAGTCCGTTCAAAGCACCCTTGGAAAATGGTTTGAACTACATCCCAGTGCTTTGGTAATGCAGTTAGATGAATCATCAAAAGAGAATTATGACCTTTTAGGAAAATATGAAAGAGGGAAAAGCAAAGGCAGTCTTACGCGCACAGACAGTCTTTCCTGGAAGAACAAATCATGGGTAGTTGGCATAACGATAGATGAACAAAGTAAGGCGTACGATTGGAATAAATTGAAGGAGGTACGCATCATTAACGATGAGATTGGAAATAAGCCAATTGTATTGGCGCTGTCGCACGATGATCAGAGTTTTGTAGCATTTGAACGTCCATCTGGAAAGGAAAACACCACGATCCGTAATGACACAATTTTTTCCGGCAGCAATTCTTTTGATTTCGATGGCCGCAGCCTTTCATCTTCTCTGCCATTGAAGAAAATAAAAGCCTATCAGGAATTCTGGCATAGCTGGCGAACATTTCATCCGGGCACACTTCGGTATGAATGAGGGAAGTTAATTAGTAAAATTAGTTAAAAGTGTCAGTGGATATTTGCTCCAAAAAGGCCCGTGTAAAAGCTTATCAAAATGGCCACGATCAGGCCCAGGAGTAATAAAATTCTTCTTTTGGTTATCATAGTATAGAGAGTCTTGTTTTTTTTAGACACCAAAAGTATTTCTCCCGTTGTATGAATAGAAAAATATTTAACAATCAACCGGCCGAAGAAGGATGGAATTCTGACCTATTTCTTCTTCAAATTATGAATGATCATTTCGGCATGAATACGTGAGTTCTCAATGAACCATTTATTGGTTTTTAGTCCGCCGCACACCACACCTGCCAGATAAAGATTCGGCACATTGGTTTCCATAGTTTGCTCATTGTAAACCGGCGTATGGAATTCATCGTTCTGAAATTCAATGCCGCAATCTTTCATAAAATCAAAAGGAGGCTGATAGCCCGTCATGGCCAGTACAAAGTCGTTGGCTAAAACTTTATTGCCCTCAGGTGTTTTGATCTCTACTGTAGTGGGGCCAATCGCTACGAGCGAAGAATTAAAATAAGCTTTTATCGATCCTTCTTCAATACGATTTTCGATGTCGGGCTTTACCCAGTATTTTACACTTTCCCGGATCGTATTTTCGCGGATGACCATCGTTACATCCGCTCCCTTCCGCCACGTTTCCAGCGCTACATCAACAGCAGAGTTTGCTGCACCAACAACAACAATCCTTTGCGCAAAATAGGGATGAGGCTCATCATAATAGTGTTTTACTTTTGGCAGATCTTCCCCAGGCACACGAAGAAGATACGGGAGATCATAAAAACCAAGTGCGATAATGACGACGTCAGCAGTATAATTACTTTTTGATGTCTGAATAGTAAAAGGTGTTCCGTGTACGGACTTCACCTCCTCATACAGTTTTACATTCAGTTCCTGACTTGAACAGACTCTCCTGTAATATTCAAGCGCTTCGGCGCGATTGGGTTTTGGGCCGTGAGAAATAAAAGGAACATTGCCGATCTCCAATCGGTCCGATGTAGAAAAGAAAGTCATATTGAAAGGATAGCGGTAGATTGAATTGACGAGACATCCCTTTTCAATTATAACATAACTCATTCCTGCTTTCTTTGCTTCAATAGCGCAGGCTAAACCGATAGGGCCAGCGCCAATGATTATAATATCATACTTTTCCATTTTGTATTTCCGTTTATATACCGGGAAGAGACACGCTCACTTACTTTTTCGTCCGGAAAGTTATTAAAGCTAAGGTCTAAAGAATCAACAATTTCAGTAATGTGACGCACAATTTTAGTACTTCTCAGTCATAATTATTAAATTTGAAAGATTGATCCATCGTGTCTAAGAGAATTTCACCTGTACGCCTTCTTAGGTCGCATCTGTTGATGCTGTGTATCCTATTCCTCAGTAAAACTATTTGCGCACAATGCCCTTCCGCAACAGGTGATCAGGTAAGTTATGGATCGGGGTCGTGGATCGGATATGTTTATGACGGAGCCGATAACTATGCACCGGCAAGTTACCAGGGCACCATTTTAGAGTCGGCAAATTTTGATGAAAGCTTTTGCGGTGATAATTGCACCTTTACGGCAAATTCAGGCTGCGGGGTGAATTCTGAAACCTTCACCGTCAGATTCAAAATGAAAATGAATGTTGTTTGTGGCACCTACCAATTCACTATTGGAGGCGATGACGGCGTGCGATTAAGTATTGATGGAGGCTCTACCTATCTATTAAGCAGCTATACATTCCAGGCTTATACGACATTAACAACCACCACAACACTTACCGCAGGCACCTATAATCTAGTGCTTGAATACTTTGAAAATTCGGGACAGAACAGAGTCTCTTTTAATTCAACATTGTTAACGGCAGGAACAGGCGGGGTAATTGCAGGTGACCAGAATATCTGCCAGCCGGCACCGATCGATCCTGCAGCATTTACCAGTACAAGCGATGCAGTATTTTGTTCCGGAGCAACCCCGATCTATCAATGGCAAAGTTCACCGAATAATGCTACGTGGAGTGACATAGGCGGAGCCACCAGCTCGACGTACGATATACCCGCGGGATTTTCTATCGGAACAACCTATTATCGAAGACGTGCCAGTGACGGATCGACTCCTTTTATTTACTCAAACGTAGTGACTGTAATGGGAGATTCGCCACAGGGCGACCAGACTACTTATGGAGCAGGTTCGTGGATCGGCTATGTTTATGATGGCGTTAATAATTTTTCCTCCAATTATTACGGCTACATGACGGAGGCAATGAATTTTAATGAAAGCTTCTGTGGTGGTGCCTGCACATTTCCCCTTAATGGCTGTGATATTTTTACGGAAACATTTACGGTGCGATTCAAGATGCAGGCAGTCCTTTGTGGAGATTATCAGTTTACCATTGGTGGAGATGATGGTGTTCGCTTAAGTCTCGATGGAGGAGCAACCTTTCTGATCAATGATTATACCGATCATGGTTACCGCACAGTAAGCGCCAATGCTACTTTAAACGGCACGTACAATGTCGTACTGGAGTATTATGAAAACGGAGGAGGCAACCAGGTATCGTTTAGCAGTACATTAATTAGCCCTGGCGATGGTGGTACCGTTGCCAGCAGCCAAAGCATTTGTCAAGGGCCGGTAGATCCTGCTGCCTTTACGAATGTGGCTTCCGCTTTTTTTTGTACAGGCATATCACCCTCGTATCAATGGGAAAATTCTCCTGATAATTCAACATGGAGTGATGTTGGAGGAGCCACTTCTTCAACCTATGATATTCCATCGGGGCTCGCGAATGGAACTCACTATTATCGAAGAAGAGCTACCGATGGAACAACTACGTTATATTCAAATACAGTTACGATTGTAGCCGATGCTCAGGGAGATCAGGTTACCTTTGGATCCGGTTCCTGGATTGGTTACACATACGACGGGGCCAATTCATTTACAACTTCAAATTATCAGGGTTATTTTACGGAAGCATCAACATTCGATGAGAGTTTTTGCGGAGATGCCTGCACGTTTGCCATTAATGGCTGCGACATCCTCACGGAAACATTTACAGTTCGGTTTAAAATGCGAATAACACTTCCCTCCGCAGGGTATACATTTACAATCGGCGCTGATGACGGCGTACGATTAAGTCTCGACGGTGGAAGCACCTATCTTTTGAACGACTACTCCGATCATGGGTATCGGACGATCACATCTGCAGTTACAAATTTGAATGGAACGTATGATCTTGTTCTTGATTACTATGAGAACAGCGGCGGGAACAGGATCTCTTTCAATTATACAGCAGGTCCACTGCCGGTAAAATGGACCTATTTTGACGGACACTATGAAAATGGAAACAATATCATCGAATGGCAAACAGCTTCTGAAGAAAATAATCAGGGATACAAAATTGAGCGAAGCTTAAACAGCTCTCAGTTCGCTACTGTGGGCTGGCTGGACGGACACGGAACGACTACCGCGAAACAGTACTACACCTTTACAGACAGCCTTCCAAGTTCTGGTTGGAATTATTACCGACTCAATCAAATTGATTTTGACGGTCATTCCGAAGAATCAAGAATAATTCCAATTTTTGTCGACCCTACAGATGAGATACACCTTTATCCTAACCCGGCTAGCAATTACGTTTTCGTTTCCGGGATCAACCAGCAGACGGCTGTAACGTTTACCATCACAGACCTGGCCACATTCAATACGATAAAACTTGAACAGGATCCGGCCCAACCGGCGCGCTTTAAATTAACTAATGTCATGCCTGGAATTTATTCTGCCGAAATCAGGATCAATGATAAACTATTCAGAAAAAAGATCATTATAAACTGAACAGATCCACGAGGAGATTAAATTTTCAACAACAAGGCTGCCCAATTTTCCCGTTCATCTCTTTGTACTTCCTTCATTCTATACTTAGCACCTTCTCTAAGAAGATCCGGAATATCATTCTCGTAAAAGCCACTCAACAGAAGTAATCCTCCCGGATTTAAATAAGCGGCATACTGCGCCATTTCCTGAAGCAGAACATTTTTATTGATGTTGGCGAGAATGATATCAAAATTACTGTCAAAGGTAAGATCGCTGATCTTGCCTTGTTGATGATGAATAGTTGAACATTTATTTATTTCAATATTTTCTTTTCCGTTTGAAACGCTCCACTCATCGATGTCGAAGGCTTCTACCTTTTTTGCACCGAGTTTGGAAGCCATAACGGATAAGATGGCTGTTCCGCATCCTGCATCCATAACGATTTTATTTTGATGATCAATTTCAAGTTGATTTTTGATCATTAAATACGTTGTTTGGTGATGCCCGGTGCCAAAGGACATTTTTGGCGTAATGATTATCTCATAAGGATATTTTTTTTCGGCCCGGTGGAAATCGGCCCGGATCAGGCATTTGTTCTCGACATTTATAGGTTGATAACTATTTTCCCAGATTTCATTCCAGTTTTGTTTCTCAACTTTGCTAACGGTGTATTCAACCGGCGTAAGCTGTTGATATTTCGCTTTGATCTCCTGAAGTTTGGTCTGATCAAAATTTTCCTCTTCCGTGTAAGCCTCAAATCCCTGCTCTGTTTCCATGAAAGTATCAAAGCCGGCGTCACCCATTTCGGCGATTAATATTTCTGAAAACTCCGGATCACAGATTACCTGAAGACTTGTGTAGTACATAATGCAAATTTAGAAATGAAAAAGGCAGTACTGACTGCCTTTTAACATTGCAAACATATCATGGATGGAATGACCATCAAAATTTTAATTACTTCTTCTTTTTAATATTAATAACAGGGTTTGTTTCAACCGTACGGATAGTCCAAAAATCATCGGAAAGATTTTCGTTTAACAGGTAATCATAAGGCATCGTAAAATATCCTTTCAGCGCCCAGCCAGCGCCCCAGCTATTTCTTACAATAAAACGGCTGGCTTTATCATCATATCCAACGATCAATACGGCGTGTCCACCCATGACCTGTTCACCTTTTTTGGGCATGTTTAGCTTACCGTTTTTTGCAACGCTTTCACTTTCAAAAGATTCGTACACCGTAAATCCGATAACAAAAGGATACCCGTCTGCCAGGCAGCCCTTCATCTGGCTTAGGCTGCGATTTATACGATGATAGGACAATACCTGATGATCCAACGCAGATGTGTAGCAGTCATCGGATGGTTTCTGAGCAAATTGATTGGTGTTGTAGGGC
>JGI24890J29729_1000990_pt1 | contig 14303 bp, 14 predicted proteins | sample FreactcultureFD7_FD_29729 | JGI IMG/M metagenome (IMG submission 29729)
TACGGCAACAATCCTGAACTTTTGCGAGCGTACGAACGTGTGTTCAACGATGACATGGCCGGGAAGATGGAGGCCCGTCGCCGCGCACGCATTCTGCCCGAAGGCATTCGCCCAGAGTTCTCACCGTCGCCGGACAAACTTTTCGATCCCGCAATGGATGAACTGCTGGTCAAAATGATCACGGGCCACTTCGGTATCGGCCCGACGCAAGTCGGGTTTGCGCCCAAAGGCGGCCTGGGTGGTGCCGGTGTGCAGCAGGGCGAAGGCCAATCGAACGAGGAAATCACGCTCCTGCCGACGATCATCTGGCTCACCGACCTCCTGAACCAGTTGTCGTACCGATTCTTGAATATGCCGAAAGATCTCACGTTCCAGTTGTCGCAGGGCTCCAGCGAAGACGACACGCAGCAGACCACGAACGCTGTCGACAGGTACAAGAACGGTGTGACAACCCTGAACGAGACGAGGGACGGATTGGGTCTGCCGATGCTTTCCTTCCCCGAAGCGGACATGCCGCTGATCCTGAACACGATGGTGCCGTTGGCTGACGTGGAGGAACTCGTATCGGGCCAGGACGCGACCGGTGAATCCGAGGACGTCCAACCAGTGAATGGTTCAATGAATCCACTGGTNGAGGGTGATCAAGGCAATCAGGGNGACATGACGAAACCCGATAAGTCCGTGAGCCTTGAGTCGATTGAGTTGGCTGCGTTCGCGAAATGGACGAAGGGTGCCCGTAAGCGCGAGTTCGTGTTCGAGTTTCTTGACGGAGATAAAGGCAAGTCTCTAAACGTGCTGGCGAAGCATGACCCAGCTGCGGCACGCGAACTCGCTTCGGTTTTCAAGTCGGATAAGCCGATGAAAACTGAGAATGGGATGCGGTTCCCTCAGGCAGCGTTTGCGTATGTTCCTGATCCGTCGAAGCCTTCNACGTGGAAACTNCGGTTGTGGGAGACGCCNACGTCGGGGCCGACCGCTGCTCAGACTGGTCGCGCTGCTGCTGCGTTTAGTTCGGGTGGGTTCCGTGGGAATCGGGTGCAGATTCCGGTTGAGGATTTGCAGCAGGTGAAGGCTGATATTCGTGCTGCTTGGCATGAGACTCATGATGAGACTCAAGATCAGTTGCCTGAGCATTTGAAGTCAGTTGATTCTGTGCTGAAGGCGAGTGATCGCCGGGGGCGAGATAGTGCCCCCGGAGTATCCGGGGGCGAAGGAAGCGACAGNACTGCACAAGATTTACGCTCAGCGAATCCTGGATTCTCTTGGACCCGTGAATAGCCAGAAACTNGTCGCCGCATTNATTCGCGACAACCCGCTTGATCCTGAAGCNTGGCTGGAGTCACGGAACCTNAAAATTTTTGGGGAANCTACTAGCCAAGTGTTNGCCGACATGTACACGGAAGCGGCTTGGGTTGCTTGGGTGTCAGCCACAGCCGATATTCACGACGTGATGTCAAAAGGTATTCGTTCCCGATTGGATTGGGGTAACTGGAAACCTGGTGACGCAGTGTCGGCAAGGAAATTGATTGGGACAAAGAAACTCCCAGGTCTCCAGAAGTTGCTCGACAACCGTGATGTGATCATCAAGGGCATTGAGAAAACTCGATACCGTGATTTGGGCAGGATTCTCGGGAATGGTGTAAGGCAGGGTTTGTCAATGGATTCTGTAGCAAAGCAGATCCGGCAGCACCTGGACCAATACCCAGTTGGGTCACCGGAGTCGGCGGTTCAGCAACGTGTCGGCGGTGTGGAGTCGTGGTCTGACATGGTCGCCAGGACTGAAACAGCGAGCGCGATGACGCAAACCACGTTAGATACATATAACGATGCCGGTATTGAGCAGGTTGTTTGGGTGACTGCCGCTGATGGCGGTTGTGATATTTGCGCGGGCTACGCCGACATGGGGCCAGTGAATATCAATGACGGATTTGGGGATGTTGACGGGCCACCTGGTCACCCGAACTGTTTATGCGTGTTGCAGGCCGTGATCGAGTCGAATGGGAAAGCGGTCGACGCGGATCTGGTGAAGGTCGCTCGGGAAGCAGTCGCTCAAGCGTTGCGGGAACTTGATGACATTCCGATGGTGGACGAGACACATATCGCGGTGCCGTGGCCGATCAAGCCTCGACCGAAACTTGATCCTGACGTTTGGGCCGATTCGGAAATCAAAGCCGTCCCGATCGCGAACCTGTTTGCCTCCCAAANACTGTTGTCGAAATCGCAAGTTGCGGAATACATCCAGTCGCAGGGTAATGTTGAGCCAGGAAANCGTGCTCTGCCGAACGTGTACGATACGAACGGTACGCAAATCATCGTGGACGGGCACCACAGGCTTGCGGCTCTTTGGCTACTCGGTGCCGACGTAGTCAACACTTGGTTCTTGGAGGAATAGTGGCTGTCCAATACGGTCAAGTCAACGTTGGCACAAGCGCAACGTTAATTTACACGCACCAGAAATACAGTCCGTCGCCAGTGTTGATTACGAACGCTGACGGAACGAACCCGTTGTATTTGGGTGGCGACTCAAGCGTGACGACCTCGAACTGGGGCCACTACATTGCGAAGTCATTTGGTGAGCAGTCATTCTCAATGAATTACGGCGATCAGTTGTGGGGCGTTGCTGCTGGCACTGTCGCTGTTCACTGGATTGTGACGGGAGCGTAATCATGACTGTTGACACGAGCGTGTTTGCGCGGATCATCAAGCAGGAGAAGCAAGCCGATGGGACTTTGCTTGTCACTGGTATTGCTACTGATGACACTCTGGACATTGACCAGCAAATCTGCGACCCGACTTGGCTGGATCGCGCAATGCCTGCGTGGTTCAAATACGGCAACATTCGGGAACAGCATTCCAATATTGCTGCTGGTGTTGCAACGAAACTTGAGTCCGATAATGGCCGTCATTTCGTGACCGCCCGCGTCGTTGATCCGTCATCAGTGAACAAGGTCGAACTCGGTGTGTTGAAAGGTTTCTCAATCGGGATCCGTGACCCGCGTGTCGTAACCGATAAGGCCGCCCCGGGCGGACGCATTGTCGATGGGGAAATCGTTGAAGTGTCGCTTGTTGATCGCCCGGCGAACCCGTCGTGCATGTTGGAGTTGGCTAAGAGTGTCGGCGGCATTGTGCAGCAGACCGAAACCCTGATTGAGAAAGGTGCCGTCATGGAGCGGTGTTCTGATTGCGGCAAGGCTTTCCCTGCCGACGAGCTGCACAACAAGATGTGCAAGGATTGTGTCGCGAAGGGAGCGGAAGAGTCGAGCGATGAGGAATCGTCTGAGAAGACTGGCGTTGAAGAATCGTCAGAAGAATCCAGCGAGGAATCATCCGAAGAATCGTCTGAGGAATCGTCCGTCGCCAAGGATGCGATCAACCCAGTCACGTTGATGGAAGAGTCATCGCAGAAGCCTGGCGAGGAATCATCACAGAAGCCTGGTGAAGAGTCCAGCCGCCCGAACGGTGTCGCCGGTGTCGCCGGTATGGCTGCCGAAACTTCCGAAGGATCCGAAACTGAAGGGTCACTTGGGGAAGAATCTTCCGAAGAGTCCAGCGACTCTGAGGATTCAGAAATGTCCAGCACGTTTGGCGAAGTTCTCGCTCGTATTGAGGCATTGCTGACACAACTTGCAGGCAACGGTTCAATGGAGGCAACTGCTAAGAGCGTGAAGTCGCTCGAAGAGCGTGTTGCGAAGGTTGAGAAGTCTGCTTCACGCGGTCCTGTCCGCACCGCCGTTAAGGCAGCATCATCCCCGAACGTGGTTGATGCAAAGGCGGCGAAAGCTGCCGAGTACCGCGCGAAGGCTGCAGCCGCAAACGACCCGAAACTGATTGAGGGTTATCTGCTGCTGGCTGCCGACGCAGAAAAGTAAACCCACCTCAACAATAAGGAATCCCAATGAACATCTCTCCTGAGACCCTGTTCGGGACCAGCGACCCGCGTGACCTCGCAGCTAAGACTGAAGGCTTCCATGAAGCACTCAACAAGTCGATTACTGCCGCTGCACGTGGCGAGTTCGTTCCCGCAGCAGAAATGTCCATCCCAGGCGTGGGCCAGTCCCCCGCCGTTGCACTCGCTGAGGCCGAGAAGGCCATCAGCAACCCGATGCTCGCTAAGGCCATTGGGGCCGACGCGCTCGCATCAATCCAGCAGCAAGTTCAAGCCGGTCGCGAGATCGTCAAGGACATTGTTGTCGGCGATGGCTTCACCACTGGTTCCCCCGTGTCGACTGGCCTGGTGCCGTTCGACCTGGAGGCCCCAGCGAAGTACCTCGCACCTCGCCCGACCCCGTTGCGTAACAAGTTGGCTCGCGTCAAGGGCCAGGGCACTGCTCGCCGAATCAAGCGCATCACGGGTATCACTGGCTCGGGCACTGGCGGAGTGTCCGTGTTCCATCCTGGCATCGCGGAAACCACTCAAACTAATTTCGCAGTGAATGGTTCCAGCAACGCCTTGTACCTGAACCGTGGCGCGAAGATCAGCTACGCGGGTGACGACAAGATCTTCCCGTACTACCAATTCAGCATGTCGGATGAGGTGTCGTTCGCGGCACAGTTCGCAGGGCAGGGCTTCCAAGACATCCGTGCGTTGTCTGCCCAGTCCCTGCTGTACTCATCCATGCTTGCCGAAGAGCGAATGCTGCTGTTCGGACGGGGATCGAATACCTCGTACTGGTCGGGTGCGTTGTCGGTTCCGACTGCGACCATCGCCAATGCTTCGCCGGCTACCGGCGAGTCTCCGGTGACTGGCTACACCACGAACCTGTGGATCAAGGTCACTGCTGACGCTGGTGATTTCGGCGAGTCGGCTTCTTCAGCGATCGCTTCCGTGGCTGCTTCCGCAGGCACTGTCGGTGTGGTCACCATTTCCTCCGCTATCACCGGTGCCCTGGGCTACCGCGTGTACGTGGGAACTGGCGCTTCTGCACCTGCCGATTCGGCCCTGTACTACGCAGGCCGCACCGGTAGCCTCACGTTCCGTCTGACCGGCGCTCTGCCGACCAGTGGTACCACTGTGGCTCACGCAGTCAGCACCGACACCTCTGCATACGCCAATGGCTATGACGGAATCATGGCTTGGGTCACCGGATCAAACTCCGGGTACACCAAGAACATCAACAGCACTTTCAACGCCACATCGCCGGGTGCTGAGTTCCAGACCGCGTTCTCCTCGCTGTACAACAGCGTGAAGGCCGATCCGGACGAGATGCTTTTCAACGGTGCAGACCGCAAGGCCCTCAGCGAGTTGTTGAAGAACAACAGCTCAACGAACTACCGCCTGAATATTCAGCAGGACGAGGTTGGCAACGCTGTTATCGGCAGCGTCATCACCGCGATCCAGAACGAAATCACCGGTAAGGTCGTCCCGATGACTGTGCATCCTTGGATGCCTCAGGGCAACGTTGCGATCCTGTCCTACACGCTGCCCATCCCGGACAGCCAGGTCAGCAACTGCTGGGAGGTCGTGAACGTGCAGGATTACATGGGCATCCAATGGCCAATGACCCAGCTGGCCTACGAATCCAGCAGTTACTGGTACGGCACTTTGACCGCTTCGGCTCCGGCCTGGTCAGGTTCCATCACCGGTATCACCGCCGCGTAATACGGCAACTGATTGTCTGTGAGGGTCGGTTCTTGTCCCGGGCCGACCCTCACAGACCCTCTGAAGGGACAAACAATGAAAAGACTTGTTGCACCGTCCGACCAGGTTCGTTCTGTTGAGATTGAGGGCGTTCGCACTGGTCGGAAGAAGACATACGGCTGGAGCAAGGACGGGACTGTGCACGTCGAGTCGGCGGCTGATGTGAAGGCGTTGAAATCGGCTGGTTTTACGGAGGCTGGTGTGGGTGGCGCGACCGCGAAGGGCGGTTTTGAATGCCAATCGTGCGGTTTCCACATGTGGTTTAGGACTTGTTCGCGCTGCGGCGGTGAAGGGAATCGACTGTGACGAATCAGATCACCACGGTGTCGTCGATGTTCTCAACCCCGTATTTAACGAACGCGGAGTTCAAGCAAGCTCCGACCGCGGTCGATGTTGATGACCTTGTGGGTGGCGGCACTCAGGCGATCAACGATCAGGAATTGACGAACGTGATTGCTCGGGCTTCTTCGTGGATTGATTCGCATTGTGGTCAGGTGCTTGCTGCCACGACCGACACTGAGTCGATGCGGTCGCGTATTTCTCGGCAGGGAATGTTGACTGTGCATCCGCGGTATTCGCCCGTCAGCGAGGTCGTGAGCCTCTCCTACGGCCCGTACCCGCAGATCATGACATCGGTGGACGTTTCGCAGTTGTGGATCGAACCGGAGTCGATCACGTTTCCGATCCAGGGATATTCAGCATCGTTCCTCGGACCGATCCAGTTCTCGGGATCCTATTCAGCGAATCAAGAGCAGTTTGTGACTTTCACGTACGTGAATGGGTACGCGAATACCGTTTTGACGGCGAGCGTGAGTGCTTCGGCGACGTCGTTGCCGGTGCAGGATCTGTCGGGGTTCATGCCTGGGCAGCGTTTCCAAATCTTTGACGGGTCAAGTACAGAAATCTGTACAGTCGCGTCAACGTTTGTTCCCGCGTCTGGTGCTGGGAATGTGACGCTCGCTGCGCATCCCGCATACAGCCATGCGACGGGCATGGCCGTGTCGGCTCTCCCGCCCGCTGTGAAGCAGGCCGCGATCTATATCACGAGCGCTATCCTGAAAGCACGCGGCAATGCTTCGCTTGTTATGGCTTCGCTGACCCCAAACCAAGTTCAGTCAACGAATCCGGCTTCAGTGAATGATCTGAATGCGGCGTGGGACATTCTGAAACCTTTTCGGCGTATTCGATGAGTCGCGCCATTGTCCGAGCGGCAGTCACTGCTTTCTTCCAACCGCCAGCGGTCTCGGGTTTGAACACCGTCTATGCGGCGATGCCGAAACGCATTCCAGGTTCAGATTTTCGTTTCGGGCAGCCGACCGGTACCGCGTCGGGCGCTGTCGGGATCGTGCAGATCGTGAGCTCCCGTGAAGAACGTATCGCGATTGGCGGGGCGACATCGGGTAAGAAGTGGGTGCATTACACGGTCGAGTTGCAACTGTTTTGCCATTCGGTTGAGACTCATGCCGAGACCGCCATGGCGTTCTTTGACAGTGTTGTCGATGCAGTGAAAGACAAACTCCGCTCCGATCGGTGGCTCAACGACTACCCCGTCATCTTTGAGGCCGGGGAACGTGAACTCATCGGCGTTTATGGAGAACCGAAAGTGTTGAATGACGGTTCTTCCGAAATATGGGGCGCAATTCAGTTTGAGGTTTCTGAAGTTCTCACAACGTAGGTAGGATAAGGAATATGGCTAAGTTTGAATCTGTTGAGGCTCGCGTGTACCCGACGCTTGCTCTCACATTGGACGCGGGCGAAGTGGTAGATTTACCTGACGATACGGTCGTGGCGGGACTTGTAGTGCAATCAAATACGAGCAAGAAGGCTGCTCCTGTAGTGGCTGATCCCGCTCCTGTAACGGAAGGTGTCGACAATGGCGCTCCCACGCTCTAGGTCTTATCTGGGGATCGGTAAGGAAACCCGCTACACGAATGGCGCGTCTCCCACTGCAGCATCCCCGGCTGATTTCATCCCGTGGACAACGCTAGGTGTCCTGGATAACGTGAAGTACCTGGATGATCTGGGTATCCGTGGATCGATGGCCGCGTTATACAACGAAATTCAGGGCAACATTTATAGCGAGATTGATATCGCTGGTGATTTGTTCATCGACACTACCCCGTACATCTATGCGGGTGTCCTGGGTGATGTGACGGTGACTGGATCTGCTGCCCCGTACACGCATTCGATTTCTTTGCTGAACTCGCAGTCTACGAACGGCCAGCCGACGACCTACACGCTGTCTGACTACTATTCTGAGGGAACCGGTAGCACCCGCCAGTTCACGGGCTGCCAGTTCGCGCAGATTGACACGAAGTTCACTGCTGACGCCATGGTCACCTATACCGCGAAGGCAATGAGTTTCGGTTCTGTTGGTTCGGTCGCGAACCCGACCCCTTCGTTCACGACGATCCNTCCGCAGGCCGCTTGGACTGGTGTGACGACCCTGGCCGGCTCAGTGACGTCGATACTCTCTGACGGCAACATCAACATTCAGAGGCCGGTGACCCCGATATTCACGGTTGACGGGAATCAGCAGCCGTACCAGTTGTTTGCCGGGCCAGTTTCCGTTGATGGAGCGTTGACTCTAATCCTGGAGTCCGATGCGCAGCTGAACTATTACCTGCAAAACACGCAGCCGACGCTTGATATCAAGTTCTCGTCGGGTACGGGTGCTTCCCTGATCTCGCTTGAGTTCAACATGAACAAGTGCGCTTTTACGGTCGCAAAGATTGATCGGACGAAGGATTTTGTTGAGTTGTCGGTGAACTACAAGGCCATCGCGAACACGACGAACGCGGGAACTTCAGCAGGATATTCACCCGTCAAGGTGACGGCACAGAACGCGAAGCCTTCCGGCACGTACGCATAACACGAGAGGATGGGACAGTATGCGATACAACATTGAGGGTGGTTGGGTTGATCTTCGTGACCCGAAGGCAGTGCCGGAACGATTACGCAGACCGATCCTGCAACGCGCGTCCGAGATGGCGAACCAGGTGCAGGCCGTTGCCGATGTTGGGGTGGAGAACGCCGCGTCGGTAGTGGATCCGGCAGCGTTGCATTCCATGTTCGAGTTCAATGATCTGTTGGTTGTTGCGATGGTGGAATCGTGGAGTTTCGGTGACACGATCACTGTTGATTCGGTGATGGATCTTCCGGGTGGCACGTATGACGCAATCCAGAAACTTGTCGCCCCGTACATCAACGATTTGATGCCGAATTTTGAGATCAGCACTGATCCTGATTCCCCTACCGGACCCTCAAGCGAATAGGCGACGCGCTTGAGGGTGGCAAGTGGGATGCACGGTTCCCGATCCCAACCGAGTTACGGGATTGGCAGCTGGCTAAGAAGTTTGGTTGGACATACGATCAGATTCAGGAACAGCCTGGTGTTTGGCTAGACTGGATACTGAAGATCGACGGGACATCGATAGAAATCGAGAACAAGCGGCAAGCCGCTGCGATGAAAGGTCCAGGTCGATGAGCGGTGGCTTGCAGATAGGTGCAGTCATCAAAGCCCGCGCCACATTGGATCGGTTCCAGGAGTTTGAGTCGAAGATTACGGGTCCNGAACTTGCTGGGCCGTTGAAGCTTGCAGGTATCGCGGTGCAGAACTCGATTCGAGATGAATTGGGGAAGAAGCAGCATAAAAAAGGCACNCCGACGAATAGTGAGCCGGGTGAACCACCGTCGTTGGTTACTGGTTCGCTACGTAGGTCAATTCAGGTGGGTGAGCCTGCTCCGAAAGGTTTCGGTTCCTGGTATGTGCAGGTCGGGCCGACGATGAACTATTCCCGAGTGCAGGAGTTGGGTGGTGGGAAGTCGAATCTTCCCGCGCGTCCGTATGTTGCGCCTGGATTTGAGCGGTCAAGGCCTGAGGTGCGTCGGATCTTGAGTGAGTATTGGGAGCGGGCGACGCGATGAGTAATTTCCTGCCACCGGTCGTTGTTGAACTGGTCGCTTCGGTCGGCGAGTTTAAAGCGAAGATGGACGAAGCCAAACTCAAGGTTGGCGAACTTGAGGAGAAAGGCAACACGGGTTTCTCTAATTTCGGTAAGGCCGCGATGGTTGGCGGCGCGGTTGCCGGCACTGCCTTGGTCGCTATCGGCGGGGAAGTATTGAAGGCCTACAACGAAATGTCATCGGCGAATGCTCGCTTGGATGTTGCGTTGAAAAACACGGGTCAAAACACGGCGGCGATGAAGGAGAAGATCAGCGCAGCCGCTGACGGTATGGCGAAATACGGCTACTCAGGTTCTGAGGTCACGACGGTTCTCGCGGACATGACGACGCGCACCGGGTCGGCAACGAAAGCAATGTCGCTGCTTCAGGCCACCGCTGATCTTGCGACCTACAAGCACATTAGTTTGGCGCAGGCCGGTCTNCTCGTGTCGAAAGNGTCCGAGGGTCAGACGANCGTCCTCAAGCGGTTGGGTATTGATACTGGAATCGCTTCCGTGTCGGCTCAAACGTTGACGAAGGATCAGACCGCGCTCGCAGCTAGCAGTAAGAAATATCAGGAAATGCAGCAGACTGGCATTGGTTTGTCGAANAACCACGCGANGGCGATGGTCCAGTTGGAAGCGGCGCATCAGAAATTGATTGCGGCTCAACAGAAACTTACTTCGGATCAGCACGCTGGCAATGACGCGATTGCTGCGTTGGAGAAACGGTTGGGCGGGTCGGCTAACTCAGCGTCGCAAACATTAAGCGGCACGATGTCGGCTTTGGGTGCGACCGTGAATGACTTGTTTGAGAACCTGGCTGAGAAACTGACACCAGCAATCAATAAAGTCACGGAATACATTCGAGCTGGAACATCATGGTTGATGGAACATAAAGCCGCGATGACGACGGTTGCGTTAGTTATCGGTGGGGTGTTGGTTGCTGCGCTCGCGGTGGCGACTGCTGCGATGATTTCGTTCGCTGCCGCTCAGGTCGCTGCGACTTGGCCGATTCTTGCGGTGATGGCTGCGATCGCTGCTCTGGTCGCTGGGATTGTCTTGTTGTGGAATAACTGCGAACTGTTCAGAGACATTGTGATCACAGCATGGAACCTCATCAAGGACACAACTATCGTCGTGTTTAACATCATCAAGACTGCTATCACGGATGCGTGGGATGTGATCAAGGTGTTGTTCCANATGACACCNATCGGGTTCGTGATCACGNATTGGAACATGTTGAAGGACGTTACGGANACGGTGTTCNATGCGGTGAAGACTGCGATCTCTGATGTGTGGGATTGGATCACGACGGCTTTCAAGTTGACTCCTATCGGCATGGTGATCACTCACTGGAATCAGTTGAAGGACGCGACTGAGAAAGTGTTCAACTCGGTGAAGAACGCCATCCAGGCCGGTATTGATGCGGTCGTGAACTTCGCGACAAACGTGTTCGACACTGTGAAGAACGTCGTGACCTGGTTTGGTGGACTTGAGTTGAANGTTCTGGACGTGTTCAAGAACGCGGGAACGTGGCTGTTCAATGTCGGCAAGAACATCGTGCAGGGTTTGCTGGATGGTGCGGGGTCGCTGTTGTCTACGATCGGGGAGTTCTTCCTGTCACACCTGCCCGGGTGGATTGTTGGGCCGTTTAAGGCGGCGCTCGGTATTCAGTCACCGTCGACGATTTTCTTTGATCACGGCGTCAACATTGTTCAGGGTCTGATCAATGGCATGGAGTCGATGAAGGACGCCGCGTCAGGTTCAATTGCCGGTATCGCTGCGGGTATCGCGTCGTCTGGTGGGGTAACGATCCCCGTGACGGCTCAGGGGATGGGTGCGGTGACGGCACCGACGTCCACGACTGNTGGGGCTGGATCAGTGCGCGACATTAATGTGTCGATGANNTCGACGGCTGATCCTCATGNGGTCGCTAAGGAAGTTGCCTGGCTGTTGAAGGTTGGTGCGTGATGGCTAGCCCGTCAACGAATTATCAGTTTGCGTTCAATGGTTGGCTGTTCGGGAACCAGACTGGGATCCAGTTGCTGTCGGCGACGGGTCTGGAGGATCTGCCGACGCTGAGGGTCCAGGACGACACGCTNGGCTACATTGATGGCCAGTTGACGGGCCGGGATTTCTTGAACGGTCGGACGATCACACTCCANNTGTTGATGGTTTACGACGGGACGAATAGTGCCCAAACGAACCTGTCGGCGTTGAAAACGTATCTTGCTCCGCAGCAGCAGGGCACTGGGTTGTTGCAGTTGCAGTTGCCGAGTCGCTCGTTGCAGCGGGTGAATGCTCGTGTGCGTAAGCGTGCTATCAACCTGGATCCTGCTTACACGTACGGTTATATCACTGCAACAGTGGAGTTGTTCGCACCTGATCCGCGGATTTATGACGATGCGGTTCAGTCGACAAATCTGGCCCCAGTCGCTGGGTTGGGTCGAACGTACAATAGAACCTATAACTTGACGTACGTTTCCCCCACTGGAACTGTCTCTCAGTCTGCAACGTTCACGAACAGCGGCAACACCAGCGTGTACCCGATATTCATTGTGAATGGCGCGATGACGAACCCAATCATCACGAACTCCACAACCGGCCAATACCTCCAACTCAACATCACGACGAGCGTCGGCGACACGATCATCATTGACCCCAGCTCCAGGTCGATCACGTACAACGGGAACCCGGCTAGGAATATCCTGGCTGGTGGCTCATCGTGGTTCGGTTTTCCGCCCGGATCGACCACTGTTGCTACGATTGCTGGGGCAGTGGACGCAGCCGCCTACGTGAACGTCTCGTTTAGGAATGGATACATCTAATGACCTTACGAACTCCACCGCTGTATCTGCAATCAGGATCGCATACAGCTGAGAATGATCGACTTGGCATTTCTGGCCTGGTCGGCACTTCTGGCGTGTCAGCTGGAACAACTGACTTGCAGGTCACTCAGTCGGCGACTCCTGCGATGACGGTTTCGGTGAATACCGGTCACGCTTGGGTGGCGGGTACGACGTCTACGACGCAGGGTACCTATCACACGTTTAACGATGCTGCGGTGACGTTGACGATCGCTACGGCCCCGACTGTGAACACGCGGATTGATTTGGTGTGTTTGACGATCCGTGACTCGGCGTATTCGGGATCGAATAACGATTGTATTTTGCAGGTGATTACGGGTACNGCTGCGGCTTCTCCGTCTGTTCCGGCGACTCCTGCTTCGTCGATTGCGTTGGCTCAGGTTCTGGTTGGTACGAACGTGACTTCGATTGTGAACGCGAACATTACTGATGTTCGGGTACGTTCGTCGATGGCGTTGCCTGCTATTGCGGCGGCTGGTTCCACGATTTACGCCCCGTATGTGACTCCTCAGGCGGGGTTGACGACTTCGACGATTTCACAGTCGCAGATGGCGCAGGTGTTGTCGGTGAGTACGTCGTCGCAGACGATCACGCTTCCGACGTCTGGTATTACGCCTGGGTATTCGACGACGTTTATTGCTCAAGCGGTTTCGTTCACGTTGGCTGTTCCTTCGGGTGTGACGGTGTACGGGACACCTTCGGGTACGGTGACGAATGCGAGTATCACGATCCCGGCGAACGCTTCATTCGCGCTGTATAACGTGTCGTCTTCTGTCTGGTACTACTTGGCAGGTGGTGCTCTCCCAAAAGCGTCAATTAGTTCGACGACTGGTTCACCTACCATTACGTCGGACGCAACGTACAACTATTACAAGTTCACTGGTTCGGGTTCGATCACGTTTTCACCGGGTGGCCTTTTTGACATGCTTCTTGTTGGCGGGGGCGGTTCGGGTGGCGCTGGAATCTCTGGCGGAAGTAGTGACGCTGGCGGCGGTGGCGCTGGTGGCTTCCTATCTATTACAAATGCGTATTTGGCTACTGGTACTTATACAGTAACTGTTGGTGCGGGTGGTGCCGCTCCGTCTGTTGGCTACCAGGGTTATCAAGGTGGATCGTCGATTGTTGGCTCGTATGTAGCAGTAGGCGGCGGCGCTGGCGGCAAGGCTGACGGTTCTGGTTCTGGTATGGCTGGTGGTTCTGGCGGTGGTTCCAGTGGCGCATACACCGTTTCAGGGGCAGGAACTTCGGGCCAAGGAAATTCTGGCGGTGTTGCGTCAGCAAACGGCGCTGGTGGTGGTGGCGGGTCTGGCTCTGCTGGATCAAATGGCGCTGGCTCTGGCGTGGGTGGCGCAGGAGGCTCTGGAACTTCTAGTTCAATGGGAGGTACAGCGGTCACTTATGCTGCCGGTGGCGGTGGCGGTGGTTACGGTGGTTCTGCTGGTGGTGCTGGCGGATCAAGTATTGGCGGTAATGGCGGCACTAACGCAAGTGCGCCTACTGCTGGCGCTACAAATACTGGATCTGGTGGCGGCGGTTCTGGTGGCGCAAATGCTAATACTGGTGGTGCTGGTGGTTCGGGCGTTGTAATTATTCGAACGGCTAAGTAGGGAAATCATGGCTCATTTTGCTTCCCCCGTTGTTGAGGTTCCTGTAGTCGAGAAGCCTGCCGAGAAGTAGTCATGCGTTACTCCGATTGCTCTGATTGTCATGGCGCGGGAGAATACGTTGATGAAATACACAGGTCTGACTGATCTACCAATAAGATGATCGTGTTACGCAAGTGACTAATGAGAACGGGGACACAATGGGACTTCAGGAAGCACTCAACGCCCAAAAGCGAAACATCCACAC
>JGI24890J29729_1000991_pt1 | contig 14269 bp, 10 predicted proteins | sample FreactcultureFD7_FD_29729 | JGI IMG/M metagenome (IMG submission 29729)
TGCAAGTACTGGAATGAATTTACTTAAAGAATCTTCTATAGGTTCTATAGGTCAAAAGATTACTGATAGTAATGGAGGTCAGGCCGTTTTAAATTCTACAGCATTTAAAACAACAAAAGAAGATTTTGCTTTTGGAGTAGCTCTAGCTAAAACAGCTTCAGAAAAAGGATTAACAGTAACTCCACCGACAAACCAATCTACTGCAATCATTACCCTTTACATGCCGGACACTTTAACTGCACAGTATAATTCCGATTATACTAAAATTGACTTGAGAACAGAAATGGGTTCAACACTCAGAAAAATTCAATCGATTGAATCTATTGCAAAAACAGCTTTTGCAAAGCCTGGAGCAGGTTTGAAAGAAATCTTGGGTAATGAAATACAATCACCGGCGGTTTTAGAAAGAATTTTTAATACCAGTAAGAGAGTTGGTGCAACACAAGGTTTTTCTGATGTTCTATTGCAAGGCCAAGGATACACAGTTAATCCACAAATGCAAATGTTATATCAAGGTTTAGGATTTCGTACCTTTTCTTTGAGTTTTATTTTCACACCAACATCAGCCAATGAAACTCGTATGGTTGATGATATAATTTATGAATTTAAAAGGGCTGCAGCACCTAGATTGAGTGATACTACAGCATCTGGAACAAAAAACATGTTTTTGGTTCCTCCTGATATTTTCAACATTAATTTCTGTTGGAAGGGCCTTGAAAATAAATATTTACCAAAATATGGTGATTGTGTTTTAGAAAATATTGATGTAAATTATGCACCAAATGGTTGGGCAGCTCACGATTTAGACGGTTCACCTGTACAAACAACACTCAACTTAACTTTCAAAGAAATAGAAATAGTTACTAGAGATAGGCTAGATTTAGGCCGTCGAGAATATTTCGAAGGATTAAGATAATGAAATATTTTCAAACTCTACCTAAAGTTGTAACATCTGATTACACAGGCAATCAAATTCTATTAACTAACTTAATGGTCCGTGTTAGTGTTATTGATTCTTTACTTAAAAATCCATTACTCTTTTATAGTTACAACATAAAAGATGGCGACACACCAGAGATTATTGCAGAAAAATATTATGGAGATTCTTATCGTTATTGGTTAGTGTTATTCTCAAATCAAATCATTGATCCAGAATGGGATTGGCCAATGAATTCAGCTTTGTTTGGCAATTACATTTTTGAAAAATATAAAAATCAATATGCAATCGATTACAATGTTCCGGTTGATACTGTGACACCAAATCTAGTCATATCATATACACAGATTCAGATAAAAAATTATATTAAGACTATAACTACAATAGATAATACTTCAGGTGAAGCAAATACAACTAATTACTATGTTGATTATATAACCTACGGTCTCATAGATGAAGGAACATTGGTAAGAACTTTTCCAACCGGTCAACAAGTAACACAAACCACAAGTAAGTACATAGAATCTTATTACGATTACGAATTAAGAATTAATGAAGCTAAAAGGAACATCTTTTTGATTAACGCCGATTATGCTTCTCAATTTGAAAATCAACTACAAAAATTATTAAGATAAAATGGATAATGTAATAACAGCCAATTATCATAATGACTATTCATTAATTGAATTGACTTTGCTTTCAGCTGCATCGGGTGCAGCGTTTCAGGATGGTTTAAATTTGACACAAGGCATGGTTGAGTTAAATTATTTTGAAGACCTTTTCAACAATACAGCAAGCGGTTATGTTGTAATGAATGATTCCACTGGATGGATTGAAACATTTCAATTTTCAGGTAATGAATTTTTGTTACTGAAATTAGGTAAGATTAATGATGAATATGGAGTTCTAAACAAGAAATTTCGTATTTTCAGTGTAACAAAAAGACAAGCTATTCAACTTGGTCAATCTGAATTATATGAACTAAACTTTTGTTCAGAAGAACTATTACTTACTGAACAGTACAAGGTAAGTAAATCTTATCAGAAGAAACGTGTTGAAGAAATGATTCTTGACATATTAACCAACAAACAATTTGGTCTATCAGTAGATTCATCAGTAACCAACTACGGAAAGTTTGAAAAAACCATAAACCTGTATAATTTCATTATACCAAATTTAAAGCCTTTTGATGCAATAAATTGGTTATCAACATATGCTATACCAGATAATGGATATGCTGGTGCTGACATGTATTTTTATGAGAATAGGTTTGGTTACAATTTCCAATCACTAAACTCTTTGTTCAAAAGAATTCCTTATGAGACATATTCTTATACTTCAAAAAACGTACAAACAATCGTAAATTCATCGATAAGTGATAGGATGAAAAACATACTCACTTTTGAAATCATAGACTCTTACGATAAACTTCAATCTATTAGCAAAGGTATGTTTGCAAATAAGTTACTATCTGTCGATATAGTGACAAGACAACACAAAAATACTGTATTCGACTATGAGAATTATGTATCAGGCAATAACAATGGAAAAATTGCAAACAAGTTGAACGCCTATAAACTGACAAACAATTTCATGAATAGAAATGATAAAAAAATAAATCAAACATACGATAGTGTATATAGATTAGCATTTACTAATTTTGGTGTAGATAGCTATGGTGAACTCGAACAGTATAAAAAACGAGCACAAGATGTAACTAATGGTAATACAACACTTGCTCCAAACATCAACGCGGAAATCACAATACCATACAGAAAATCACAAAAAGACTTACTACTGCACACTAGAGTGATTGTTTCTATTCCCGGAGATCCTGGAATAACAGTTGGTTACACAGTAAATCTAGAATTGCCTTCTAAAAATTTACAAGAAAATAAACCAAACCTAGATAGTTACTATACCGGAAAGTATTTGATTACTTCGGTTCGTCACATAATCGATAAGAAAGAATTCAGAACAGTTTTAGAACTGTCTAAAGAAAGTACACAAGCACCTTATACCGACATAGGAGCAAAACCAAATGGTTGGGATGATGCTGTAAAAGGAAAATTAATTAGGTTTGAAGATTGGTAAAATATGACAAAAGCAGTTGATAGGTTTGCTGGACTAAATGGTTTCGTATGGTGGGTTGGTGTAATCACAAACTCCAATGATCCTATGGCTCTAGGTCGAGCTCAAGTCAGAATATTTGGTTGGCATTCAGAAAACAAATTATTGGTTCCTGACGAGGATTTACCTTGGGCTAGTGCTATGTGGGCCACAAATTCATCAAAAGATTTCACACCTTTAGAAAAAAATTCTTGGGTTTTGGGATTTTTTATGGATGGTGAAAATGGTCAATTTCCAATAATTTTAGGTTTCTTACCCGGTTTCATACCAGTACCTATACCAACAAATGCAACTACTATAAAATAAGGAACTTATAGTATGGCAACAGATAATACATCAACAACTGATTCAGCATCAACCTCATATGTTAATGTTCTAACAACAGATTATTCGACCACTTACAAGTGGGGTACACAAGGTTTTCTTTCTTCTGGAAATCCATCTATTCCGGGTTTAACAAGAGGTGCTTTAACTGGAACAGGTATTCAATTTACAAACAACAATCTAACACATTCTTGTGACTTTAAATTTAATATCTCCGCAAATTTCTCACTGACTAATTTGATTCCAAATCTTGGTATCCTTGCTGGAGCAATTCAGAATGGTAAAAATGCAGCTTCAGCGGCAATAAGAACAGCAATTACAAAGTTGAATGAGTTATTTAGAGCTGCAATCGATAGTATATTGTCTGGTTTAAATGCGGACATAACAGGTGTTTTTTCATCAGAATTTTCTTTGTTGAAAAACATAAGCAGAGAAATAAATGAAAAATTAAAAATTGTAGCACAAATTCTTGCCGACGTTTCATTGGTTTACTACTTGATAACATACTTGCAAGAAATCATTGACTGGATCAACACATTACCAGATAGAATAAAAAATATCCTGTTAAACTGTTTAAATAACTTCAACAATTCTATAAAATCTGCTGCGAGTAATTTTACAAATTCATTACAAGATGTTCAAAATTCATTCGTAAATGGTTTACAAACAACAGCAGCTCAAGATGCCGCTGACGCACCTCAACCGCACAGTGATTTGTTGAATGCTTTAACTGATCCTGTCAATTCAAATATTGATAATCTAAAAAATAGTATAAACACCAATTCACAATCTGCATTGGATAAAGCTTCAGATAATTTTGCTAGCAAATATAGCAACTCGTCAAAACCCTAATGGAAATTTTATAATGAAAAATAAGCCAGATTTTTTCGCAGGATGGACAGAACCAGAATCAGCTGCCAATACTGATTATCAACCAGTTTACCCTTATAACAACGTGAAAGCAACTCCAAGTGGTCACACCTTCGAAATGGATGACACTCCAACAAGAGAAAGAATACGATTGCAACACCGTTCAGGCACATTCTCGGAAATGCATCCTGATGGTGATTCCGTATACAAAATATTTGGTGATGGTTATAGTATAACTTTAGGTGACCACAATATATCAATAGGTGTGGATGATGGCAATAAAGCCAAAAAACTAAACATCTCAGTTTATGGTGACATTAATTTGTATGCCAACGGCAACTTCACACAACAAGTTGACGGTGATTATGAATTGCATGTAAAAGGTAATCATACCACAGTGGTTGAAGGTTTGACCAGTTTCGTTTCACAAGGTGATATGGACATTAAAGCTGGTGGTGCATTGAGGGGTGGATTATTCATTACTCCAGGTGAATATGTTAGTATTAGAGGCGATTTAAAAGTCAACGGCGAAGTTTCTGCGGCTAAGATTTTCTCTAAAGGTCGTGTAGATTGTCTCTCCGGTATGTCAGCCACTTCTGGTGGTTTTACAACCGAGTTTGGTGGTATATCTGTTGGCCCACTAGAAGCGCCTGTTCCATTGGAAATTAATTGTGTTGGACCAATCAATTCAAAGGTTTCAATGTCTGCACCATTGATAACTTCAGGTATAACAACATCGTTCCTATCAAAAGACATAGTTAACAGTATTATACGCAACACACAGATACACATTGCACCATACGGACCAACAAGTCCGCCAACAACACAAGAGATAGAAGCGTAAGGATATATTATGAGCATTTATGGAAGATTAGGTTTTAATTCAACCGACCCAACAACTAACGCAACAGTTTCAAACTACAGTAGTGCCGTTGCAAATAACTTGGCCTTAATGCCTCCGTTGTTGAATGCATGGCAAACTCAAGATATATCCACATCTAATGTTGGTAGTTATTTTGTTAATCCTGTTGCGGCAGTAACAGCAACGATAAAATCCACAATGAATTCTATAAACGCTGCAACAATTGGAATCAATGTGCAGTCAACAATTTCCTCAACTGTGACGCAAGCTTTACATGATTTAGGTAATACAGCTGCTTCGGCTGCATCAACATCAGATAATTACTTGTATGTTACTAATAGAGAATCTAATGTGATTGATCCTGGTACAGATGTTACGACAGTACATTATAAGATGGCGATAGGATACGGTAAAATAATGTCCTACATCACTTACCAATCAGATGGTGTGCAGAATAACTCACCTATTATGGGTAACTTTACAAGCATAACCTTAGGTAATACCTTAAATACACTAAGTAACACATTGTCCACACAACAAACTGCATTGTCTGCAAGTATAACAATGGGTACACCGAATACATCCACATTCACACTGGCACAGACGCAAGACTTGCAAAATACTGTGACTTCTATTAACACCTTAATGACAACTTATCCTGCACAGGACAATTCTTTTTTTGCAAATACCAAATCAATTATGGCAGATTACTCCACAGTTTCTTCATTGAGTGAAATGGGTGCAACTGAAACCTCATTGGTAAACAATTATATTGGTACAGATAAGTTGAAATCTAGGTTATTATCTCAGTCACAAATCAATACAACCTCCTAAAAGAGTAATAAATAGAAGATGGCAACCACATTAAAAAAAATCTATTCGGACTTAGACCTGACATTCAAGAGAGTGCCGGGCACTAATGATGTTGCTATGAGATATGATGAGAATTCTGTCATAGCATCTGTAAGAAATTTGTTATTGACTAATTTTTATGAGAGGTTGTTTCAACCAAATGTAGGTTCAAATCTTCAACAGTTACTATTTGAACCTGCGACAGATATAACCGCAAATATGTTGAATGATGAAATAAGAACAACAATCAAAAATTATGAACCTAGAGTTACTGTCGATATGTTGCAAGTGATACCAAATTTAGACATGAACAGTTTTCAGGTAAATATGACGTTTTATATAGGAAATAATTCAACTCCTACGGCAGTTAATCTTCTTCTTCAAAGGTCCAGATAATGGCATCGAATACAAATATACAAGTAGCTAATTTGGATTTTGCTGATATTAAGCAAAATTTCATATCCTATCTAAAAACACAAGATACATTCAAGGATTACAATTTCACAGGATCTTCCTTGTCTGTTTTGTTGGATGTTCTCGCATACAACACACAGTATAATGCATATTATTTGAACATGGTTGCAAATGAAATGTTTCTCGATTCAGCCATACAACGAGGTTCTGTGGTTTCTCATGCAAAATTGATGAATTATGTGCCAAAATCTTCTGTAGGACCAACAGCTTACATAAATTTGCAATTTTATGGAGTTACAACATCTACATTTACTGTTCCGGCATATACTAATTTTATGTCTGAGCCAGTCCAAAATATAAATTATAACTTTGTTACTACTGATTCAACCACTGTTGCTGTAGCAAACAACAATGCGATTTTTAGTAATATTGAACTTAAACAAGGTTATGCTTCATCATATAATTTCACAGTTGACAGCACAACAAATCCACAGTATATTTTTGAAATACCAGATTCTAATATTGATGTATCTTCCATCGGTGTAATCGTACAAGAATCTTCAACAAATACCAGTTTTAACATTTACAATTCTACCAAAAACTATTTGGAGTTGGGACCAAATGATATGGTATATTTCGTTCAAGAAGCTGTGAATGGAAACTACCAAATTTATTTCGGTGATGGTGTGTTGGGTAAAAAACTTTCAGATGGTAATTTGATAACTGTAAAGTACATCAGAACAAATGGAACATCAGCTGTGTTCGCTAACAATTTTGTCTTGATGGACAATCTAGGTTCTTATTCTGGTATTTTAGTTACACCTATTCAAGCTGCGTATGGTGGTTTTGATAGAGAATCAATAGACTCTATCAAATTCCAAGCACCAAAAGCTTATGCAGCTCAAGGTCGTGCCGTAAATAAGAATGATTATATGACAGCGATACAACAAAACAATATTGGAATAACTTTTGATGCGGTGTCTGTTTGGGGTGGTGAAGAAAACAACCCACCTGTATACGGTCAAGTGTTTGTTTCTGTAAAACCAACAGGTGGTTATGATTTAACTCAAACACAGAAAAGTAAATTGTTATCTCAAGTATTAAAACCTATCAGTATGATGACGGTTGAACCAACGATTGTTGATCCAGATTACATCTATCTTCAAGTGAATGCGGATGTTGTGTATAATCCTTCAAAAACTACATTAGATTTAGGCACATTGCAGGCTGGAATACAATCATCGATTTACAATTACTCTGCGACAAATTTAAACACATTTAATTCAACATTCAGTTCATATGATGTTTTGAATATAATCAACTCTTATAGTAACTCTATTGTTTCTTCGGACTTCTCTTTGAATGTCCAAAAGAAAATATATCCAACACTAGGTACACCAACAACTTATAACTTATATTTCAATAGTCCTTTGAAACGTGGTGTTTTTGGCAGTTCATTAACTAGTTATCCTGGAATAACAGTTGTTAATCCAAGTAATATCTCAACAACTTTGAGTAATGTATTCTTTGAAGAAGTTCCCGAATCCACTGTTGGTGTTGATTCAATATCAGTGTTGAACACTGGTTACAATTATACTGCAACACCTTCTGTGGTAATTACTGGTGATGGAACAGGTGCAACAGCCACCGCCAAAATCGTTAACAACAAGTTGTATTCAGTCACCGTAACAAATGCCGGTGTTGGTTATACATCTGCATTGGCCACGATTGTTCCTGCGACAGGAGACACGACCGGCACAGGGGCATCTGTCGTTGTTCAACTACAAGGCCAGTACGGAACAGTTAGAAGTTACTACAACGACACAGTAAAAGGTAAAGTTATAGTTTCAAATAATGTTGGAACTATTGATTATGTAAATGGAACAATAACATTGACAAACTTAAATCCTATTTCAGTGGATAATGATTTAGGTCAATTGACTATTTCTATGCAACCTACAACAACCATTATTTCTTCTTCGTTAAATAGGATAATTACAATCGATCCTTTTGACCCTGCTGCGGTGAGTGTTTCAGTTACTGCTAAGAAAAGTTAATTAAATGTTACAAAGTACCAATAAAACATCGTTACTGGTTCCTTTTCAGCTTCCTAAGTTTATTAGTGAGGACCCAAACTACGCAAATTTTGTCCTATTCATACAAGCTTACTATGAATGGTTAGAAGTACAAAATAATACTTTAGATTTTAGTAAGAATCTACTTAACTACATGGATGTGGACACAACCACAGAACAGTTCTTACAGTATTATGTTAATGATTTCATGTCATATTTTCCACAAGAGATATTGGCAGACAAAAGAAAAGCAATCAAGATAGCAAAAGAACTTTATCAAAGTAAAGGTACACCCGCATCTTACAAGTTTTTGTTTAGGGTACTTTACAATTCTGATGTAGAATTTTTCTACACTAAAGATGCCGTACTTAAAGCTTCTTCAGGTAAATGGTATGTTCCTAGAAGTTTAAAGTTGGCAACAAGTGACAAAAACTTTCTATCTATTCAAAATCTGAGACTATTTGGCCAGACCTCAAAATCTATAGCAACAGTTGAAACTGCAATTTATGATGGACTTAAAACTGAAGTATTCATTTCGAATATTGAAAGAGTTTTCCAGTCTGGAGAAAATGTAATTGTTGTAGATTCTGCAAACCAACCCGTCTATTTCTTAAATGGTGAAATCGTACCATCGGGAACAGCAGGATCAGAAACATTAACAGCGCAGATTGTTGGTCAAATCAGTCAAGTTAATATTGATCCAAACAATAGAGGCCTTTCTTATCAAGCGAAAGATCCAGTTGTTGTTTATGGTGGTTTAAATTCAAACATATCTAGTCCGATTGGTGCAACAGTCGAGGTTGGTTCAGTTACTTCAGGTTCCATACAACGTATCGCTGTTGCTTCTGAGGGTTATGGTTATACACTTTCTACCGCAAACAGTCAGATAGGCGGTTCAAATACCTTCATCAATTTCTCTAATCTGATTGGTTCAAACCCACAAGCACCTATCGCTGTGGTTGGTTCTTTGAATCCTCTCGGTGTTGCAAATGTAACATTTATACCAACAGACAGTATTCAGTTAAAACAATACCACTATTTGGGTAATATTGCAAGTAGTTCAGGTGCAAATACTTACAATGCAAATACAGGACTATGGACACAACAATCCTATGGGTTTGCAAATCTAAGTAGTGCAAATGCAAATACAACTTTAGCTAATGCATTCAGTTTTGTAGGATTTTCTACAGCACCCCTATCGTCTATCATTGTACAAAATCAAGGTGGTGGTTTTTCTACACCTCCAACTATCGAAGCAGTTTCAGAATATACCACTGATGCTTATGGTCAAACCAATTTGGCTAATCTAGGCATTCTTGCACCTATAAAAATTATTAATGCAGGTTCAGGTTATGCAAACAATGACCAAATCGCTTTTATTGGTGGTTCAGGTTATGGTGCATTTGCGAATGTAACAGTTAATAGTTCTGGTTCTATTGTTTCTGTTGATTATGTGAGCAATTCAACAAACAGAATGACATTAGGTGGAATGGGTTATTTTAATCTGCCGACAGTTATTGCTAGACACACAGCCAATGGTAATGTGACTGTTTCAAATACTAGCACCGTGGTTACAGGCAATGGAACAAACTTCACTGCACAGTTCACCAGTGGTGCTTTGTTGGTATCTAATACAAATCTGATTATAGGAACAGTTAAAACAGTTGTCAATGCAAACTCAATGATATTGACTTCCAATTCCGCTTACACACTTAACGCAAATTCTTATTATCTTGGAACAGCTTCGTTAGCAGTCAGCAGTATTTTAGGTAAAGGTGCAACTTTTTCACAAACATTAAATCGTGTTGGTGCAATTACGACAATTAATGTTCTCGATAACGGTGAAGATTATATTGGTGCACCTAAAGTGTCACTTAAAGTACAAGACCTTATTGTAACAAATGTTTCTTCTTCTCTAATACCTTCCGCTGGTGATGTTGTATATCAAGGTGCAAACACTAACACGGCAACATATTCCGCTTTTGTTGACTTCATTAGTGTCTTGGAAAATTATAGTCCCGCAAGTAATAGTATTTACCAAATGAGGGTGTACAACTACAATTCCATACCAAACAAATCTTTACCTTTGAAAATCGATTCAAAAGGTGCGGCACTTAGATTGGTTGGTGGTTATACAAACAACCATAATACAACTTTTGATAATTCGGTGGAAAATAATAGGTTTGATTCTGCCAATGGTATCATAACTTATGGTGACGGTTTCGCAAAAGCAAATGCAACTTTCCTATCCGGTCTAGTCATAGGAAGTGGCCAATATTTAGACACCTCAGGTCAACCAAGTGCTTTCGATGTGTTGCAAAGTACCGAGTACAATAACTACACTTATGAAATTACACTGTCAAAAGAGATTGAAAAATACCGTGATGTACTACTGAATCTATTGCACCCTGCGGGAACAAAAGTTTTAGGCCGTATTGCAATGACTTCCAACAATAATATGAATTTTGAATCAGTTGAAGCGTTAGACACAGGCCACACATTAGGTTACTATGCAGGAAATGCAGCATCTGTAACGATTACCGCAGGAAATGCAAGTAATCCAAGTAACAACATTGTTAAGTTTAATAATCTGTATGGTGCCAATATCTCTGATTTTGTTACTGCGAATACAACTGAAATCGTCTTTACATATGGTTCAGGATTCAATGATGTTGTACACGGTCTAATTGTTGGTGTAAATAATGCAGCTAACACAATAACACTGGAAGATAATGTTTGGACATATTTTGCTAATGTGGCAATTGGTTCTTCAGCAAATGGCAATAACGAAGTAATAAATATACAGTCATTGACATGGAGTTATAACATTGTCAACAATGGTTCGTACAGTAATACTGCATATCCTGTACTGGATATTATCCATGTTGGTGATAGTATTACAGTTAATGGAGTGGCTCAGACAGTAACATCATTTGGTTATCCATACACTTCAGTTACTTTGAGTGGTCCATTGACAAACGGTGCAAACGGCTTTATGTCAGTTGGAAGAACTATGAATTCATCGCACGGCGATGTTCAGATTATTGGACCAGTTGGAGTACAATATCTAGCAGAACTTGGAACAGAAGATAACAACATAATCACATCAGAAACAGGCGCATCGTTACTAATAGGATAAAAAATGAGTACCATTAAAATTTCGCAGTTACCACAATTTCCGGTAATCAATTCTAACACAGCAAATACTTTGTTTGTTGGTGTTGACATACCATCCGCACAAACATTTTCGTTCTCTGCACACACTTTGGCAAAAGGTTTGTTCTTAAATGAAACTCTGATTGTAGGTAATAATATCAGTCTGTTGCCTAACACATCGGCACAGTTCTCATTGGCGGGTGAATCGTATGTACAAACAAACTTCGTTAACTTGAATGGTGGTGGTACGGCAGACCATGTTATTACAGCAAACAACGGAACAGATTCTACTTATTTCTTAGATATGGGTTATGCAAATCCTGGTTATCAACCTGGTTCCGAATTCAACAACATCGGTAATGCTGTTGCTCCGTTAGATGGTTATCTGTATGTACAAGGTGGAACAACGCCAGGAGTTCTTGGTGGCAATTTGATTGTTGGTACCACAACATCAAATACTGAAACAAGATTTGTGGCTGGAGGTGGTTCTTCTTCAAATGTTATTGCTAAGATGACTTCGGTTGGTTTCAAATTGGTTAACAATAATCAACTTTATTTCTCTGATGGAACCTCACAAAACACCGCTGCAGCTTCTAATGCCTATTCACAGGCTGCATTTTTGACAGCCAATTCCGCAGCATCTTTTGCTAATGGTGCTTTTACTAAAGCTAATACTGCGGTACAAAATACTGCAACTATTACTTTACAAACATTGATATTGACTGGTAATTTAACTGCAAACTCACCAAATCAAACAATATCAGTAGATAGAATTAGTTCCAACTCTGCATCCTTTTCTAAGGATGTAATTGTAATAGGAAATCTAACTGCAAATACAGTTCTAGGTAATGTGTTCTTTTCAAACATCACCACAGGACTTTCACAGGCAAACGCAATTCAATGGTTTACTCAAACAAATTCACCAGCACAGGCATCAGGTCAAGTTTGGTATTCCGCAAACACAATCTCCCTAATTCAAGATACAGATGTTGCTGGTGATAGACCTGCAATTTCTAAAGTGTTATTTGAGAGAGTATACAACGGAACAGGTTCTGCAATTCCTGCGAATTCTTGGGTTCGTTTGGCAGGTGCAGTTACATCAAATTCTGCTCCTTACATTCAATTAGCTGATGCAACTTCTGCGGCCAATTCTCAAGTTGAAGGTTTCATTAAAGTTGGTATTGCTGCAGGTGCATACGGATTCTTATACACAAGAGGTATTGTATCTGATTTCGATGCATCTTCTTTTGGAAATAATGGTCAATTATTATTCCTATCGACCACACCAGGTTTAGGAACCAATGTAGCTCCAACTGGTGCAAATTCTGTTGTATCGATTGCAAAAATTCTTTCTAACGGTTCATCCAACGGTAAAATTCAGGTTTCTATTGCAAACCAACAAGCTTATGGAAAACCAAATGGTGCAATTCTGTTTGCGAATAACAACTTAATTCAAGCAAGCAATACAGCTTTTATTGATGAAGCTAATGCAACATTCTATGTACCAAATGGTTTATTGTATAATACAAGAACTTATCCTGGTTCCCAAACAGCTGTAACTTTATCATTTACAACAGACACATGGGTTCGTGCAAACATTGCTGCAAATTTTGCAGTTACACTGTCCAATTTTAAAGCTGGTTCTGACATTGTATTGTTTATCACAAACACTTCCACCGGCGGCGGTTCAGCACATACAATTACACACGGTTGTTCTGCATTAAATTCTTCAGTAGGTGCAACAACATTTACTCTGGGTGGACTGACAACTGCAAGAATTAAATATTATTCTTTTGATGGTGACCTTGCAAACACCTATGCATCCATCTCCTACAGTTAATAAATAAATCATGGCATCAAATCTAAACATACTTACAAACCAAGCAAAAGTAATCAGAGTTGAAACGGATTATTACAATCCGTCAGTAAAACTCAATGGTGCTTCGATTAATTCAACATATGTTTTTCTTGGACAAGAAGACCCATGGCCAACAGTTTCTTCCACAGAAACTCCAACACAACCACAAGAAGATGAATATTCTTTGAAGAAAATCTTTAAGAATATGTTTGCTGCCAAACTCGTAACTGGAAGCAATATTCAACCAGTGATTCAGAGAATAAATTGGGCCAACAATACAAATTTCTTTGCGTATTCAGACACTATAGACATGAACGCAAAGGATGTCAATGGATATCCATTGTATAATTTTTATATAAAAAATAGATACGACCAAGTATTCAAGTGCCTTGCGAATAACAATGGTGGACTGTCAACTTCTGAACCATACTTTCAACCAGGTTCATACGGAACAAATAACATTTATCAAGGTGACGATTTCTACAAGTGGAAATACATGTATACGATTGATGCAGGCCTCAAGAAAACCTTTTTGGATCCCAATTGGATGCCTATTCCGATTGGAGCAAATACACCACAACCTTATTTGACAAACGCAGGATATGGAGACATTGAGGCAATTAACATTACAAATGGCGGNTCCGGCTATGACGCAGTGAATACATTTATCGTAGTTTCTGTAACTGGAGACGGTACAGGATGCGTTGCAAATATAACCAGTTCTCAAATATCAGCTGGTGCAATCAAAGACGTTGTGGTGAAACCTGGTTTTTCTGGTAAAAATTATACCA
>JGI24890J29729_1000992_pt1 | contig 14249 bp, 21 predicted proteins | sample FreactcultureFD7_FD_29729 | JGI IMG/M metagenome (IMG submission 29729)
TTGGTCTGTATGGTTTCACCGGGTTCACCATCAGTAACAGGAGTAAACAGGAGGTCCCAAGCACGATAGTAATACAAGTTTAATACAGCACCTTCGCCTAGNTANGGNAGGAACTGATAGTTTTGTCCTACTTCACTAAATTTACCACGAATAACCTGTGGCACATTAACTGGTTGTAAGTATAGTTGGGCAATCAATCCCATAGTAATAATATCTCTATCACCCACACGATCATATACAATCCAAGGACCAGTGTTGTTTTGTTGTCCTGTATTGCCTTGATTAAAAAACAAGATTGGCTTGTTCATATCTGTAGGAATTGGCATACATTGGTTAGTACCAACTGTGCCGAAGGTGGTGTAAGGATCTGTTCTTAGGGCTGGCAACTCGATGTTACGCATATTGAGTTCAGCTTGAAAAATACACTGACGGATTTCTGTTTCATTACTTGATCCTGTAAAATCTAATAGATAGCTTACAAGACTGTCGGCTGTTGGGATTACAAACATAATTAAATGCCCTTAAAGAATTTTGTTTCGCCAGACTTTGCTGGATATGCCACATCAATAGGAATAGGTAGCTTACCACCTGGATAGCAAATATATTCTGCGTATTCCCTTTGCACTACACGGTAAAATTGTGCTTTGAGTGTTCGGTCGTTTTTTAACACAGCCCAGGGCAAGCCATCAAAATATTGATCGCTAATTCTAATAGCAATAACATCCGGCAAGTCCATCCATTTGTAGCCAATGCTACCATCTGGCATCAAGGGTGCTAAGGGATCAAGCATTCCTGCTTCTGCGCCTTGCCGGTATTCGGCACAACGCTTTTTGATCAATTCGGTATTCATCTGCTCGCGTGTGATGTAGAACTTACCATCTTGGCGCCCAGTTGTTACTCGGATATTCTTGTTGCCATTCCAACCTGTGCGGGTCCAATCACCCTTCATTTCATTGTATAATTTATCGTTTTTGCTTAACAACCGATCTGCTACACCGTTGTGCGTGGTTATAATACCACCAGCATCTTGTCGCAAATAGTCATAATCGTAATCTACTTTACTTGTATCAAGTATTTCAGGTTTATTTTGGTCTTGGCTCATAATGTATATTTAGTCGTACTTGTAATTAGTGGTTGGATACAAACAACAAAAGGCCCTAAGGCCTTTTGTCTTTCACTAGTTAATCTACTGATTAATAAGTGTTTGTTGCTCTTTGAACCAATGCGCTTGGACGAGCTGTTGTTACGCTTGCACCACTTGTAGAAATGTTATTCAACATACCTACGCCTGCTGGGTTACGAACAATCAAAGTTCCTTCCATAATGAACTGGTCTAAACTAGCGTCAGCATTTGAAAACACTTCGTTGTTAGGACCGAGGTCACGCAATGAGCCCCATTGTAACACTTCTTCATTCAAGAAGTAGATACTGTTGCTTACACCAGCTTGATCCATAATCCAGCTATCAAAAATCTCGTATGTGTAGTTGAAGTCGCCTTCNTAAGTCTGGATTGTGTCGCCACGCTCAGAGTTTACACGGTTGATGGTTCTTGATGTTGGGAATGTATCAGATAGCAATGTACGCAGGCTTGTAGGCGCCACGATAGTGCGAATCTTAGCATTGTAACGCTCTTCAGCAGTTGTAACCAACTGTTTGTAGAGGATTGGTGAGAACAACTGGTTTGTAAATGTACCTGTGTAGAATGTAGTACCGTTACTGTTCATTGTAAATGTGTTGGCTGTAGCAGTTGAGCTGTCAGTAGACGCATTGTTCACATTGGTTGTGATACCTGTTGTGCCACTTGATGCTGTTGTATTGAATGACTGTGTTCCTGCGAAAGAACTCAAACTTCCCATACGACGACCAGTGTACTGTGCTGTGTTACCATAGGCACTAGTTGCTGTACCAGCTTGACCACCGTATTGTGTACCGATTTGGTCATTACGAACTAACTGTTGTTCTACATCGAACATCAATTCGATCAGCTGTTTAACTTCTTGGTAAGCCTGTGGATCACCACCGGACTGCATAACTGCACGAGCTGTACCAGATGCCGCTACTGTTGTAGCAAAAATCTGTGTGTAGTTCGCTAAGTTGTAACGACTGTTGCTTTCTGCATTACTTGTGCTAACAGGTGCACCTTCTTGCCAAGCCTGAACATCAGGTAAGCGATAGATGTCGTCTGTCCATAAAGGCAAAGTACTGTTTACTTTACGCTTTTTAGTCATACACATATTCAATACAGGGGTATCGTCTTTTACACGATTGGATACATCTAAGTCTAAGTCTTTGACAACGATATCAGCGCCGTACGCTGTTGTGCCGTTACCAATTTGACTTGTTGTAATTTCTGCCATTTTATTCTCCTAGAATTTTAAGCATTTATATCAACGACCGCCTCTGGCAGCTCGCAATTTTGAGAGCTGTTGCATAAGGAGGTTGTCCGCGGCTTTTTTGTCACCGCCCTTGGCTCGTTCACGAAGGCTGTTTATGTTATCTTCTTGAGCACGAGTGTTAGGAGTAGATTGTTTACGACCAGTCAAGGCGGCAATTGAGCTGCCAGCTTGTTTAGTAGTACTACGATCACGGAATTTGAGACCATCTCTGACCAGGGCCAATAGGCGCTCATCACTTGAGATCAAATCCAAATTCTTTATTCCTGGCATAATTTCACCTTGTGCTTCTGGCCAGATTTTTGTAATCTTGTCACGCAGTTCATTAAACACATATTCGTTTTTCAACTCTTTGTCTGTGAATGCCTTGCGGTTTCGATCCAGAACCTCTGCTACCTGTTGCCTACGCACATCCTTAAACTGTTCTACAGCAGGTCTTAGTTGCTGTATCACTTGACTCTGTTGCTGTATGTAACGCTCGTTCTGAGCCATACTAGCTTGAATACGGGCCTGTTGACCTGGATCCTGTGTTTGAGCCAACTGTTGTTGGAATGTGGTTTGATAACCTTGTGTTCTCACAATTTCATCATAGGCTGATTGTAGTCGAGGCTGCACAGTAAATTCCATTGCCAAGAGTAATCCTTCTTGACGCTCGCGAGTTCCTTTTGAGTATTCTTCAAATTCACTCTTTTCAATTTTTAACTGTCTTGCTTCTTCGTGTATTGCTCCACCTTGACCTAGGATACTGGCAGCTTTCTTAGCATCGATAACCACTTCTTTACCGTTGCGCATAAACTTGAACTTGGCGTTCGGATTAGTTTCTGCGAATTCAATAAAATCAATTAGTTCATCTTGGCTTGAGTTTGCGTCCTCAGAGTTTACCTCAGGCTCGGAGCCTTCAGGGACTTCTGGTTCTTCAATGTTGTCATAATCTTCTGTTTCCGATGTTGCAACTTCTGGCTGGGCATCGCTGCCTTCGGGTGCCACAGGGGATTCTGCATTTGCCTCAGCATCCTCACCTGTCACGGGCTCGTTAGAGTCACGAATCTGGTTACGCAATGTCATTTCTTTCATAGCGTTCATCTTCGCGGCTATTTGATCTAAACCAAGCACCGCAGTGTTTTCAGTGGCCGCGACTGCTTGGTCGTTAGGCGTGATATTGTCTATCATAAGACTTCATTTCCTTTTAAGTTAGGCGCGGGTGATTGTTGAATCGTTACCACGCGATTTTTCATATACACCGCTCGTTGGAGCGATGCTACAAAACCGTCAATACCAGCAAGTTGGTTGGAAATAGCCACTCGCTGATTGTTATTTTCTTCTGTATACCCAGTGATAGCACTTAAGGTATCTAATAATTCAAATTTAAACTGATGTACAAACAAGGCTAGATCACGATTGGTCAACAAGGCTTCTGCCGTTGATCCTTGACTTTTAACCTGATCCAGTTGACTGGGTTTCATCTGCTTAATTGTGTTTAAGTTCACAGTCAAGCGTGTGTTAAACGCATCAATGGTTTCTGGTGTCAGCATTAGTTATAAACTTTCGGGTTGCCCTGCGCCATGGCCATAAAATCTAGCTGTGATTCTGCATCGGATCCAGCAACTTCTGCTGCCACTTGTTGTGCCCGAGCGTCATTAAGTTTGGCCTGTGACAAGTCTTTCTTGTCAGCAGGTGTAGGCTCTTTGCCGGCTTGTGCTTTTTGACCTTGTTCAATCATTTTTATGATTTCTTCATCTGTGGGCAAGTATGTATCGCAGTCTTTGACACCCAACACATAAAGGGTATCTGCAAATGGCTTTTTGATCTTCTTGTACATTTCAGGTGTAAGTGTGCCTTGAGCGACCATTGCACTAACTTGTGTATACAACTGTGTTTGTGTTTGGTTGATGATCTGTTGACGCTGTAATTGGTTTTCTTCCGACATCATTCCAAGTGCCAATTCAATGTGCATCAATTTGCGATCGCAAAAATTCATATCATCCCAAGATTCATAATCCATAAAGATGGGTTTACCATCTGGATGATACATAGCGGCCAGTTTTTTGACGCTATAGTCATCACCATACTGTATCAAGGTACGCCATACCAACCAAATAGCTTCTTTCAAACCATCTGCGGCATTACGCACAGCGTTGTCTTGAATAATCTGATTAGGGCCTAGAGCCATTTGCAACTTGGCACCCGAATTGCCTGCCGACATTACTTCTGGGTTAAACACATCTTGAGGGGTAGTCATACCAATAATGGCCTGCGTATCCTGTTGCATACGGGTCATTGCGTTGTCGATAAAGCCCAGGTTACCACTAGGAGGTGGCAGTGGATACACATCGGTTGCAGGATCAAACTTGGGATCCAAAATAAAGATAGCGGCTTCGCCATCCTGTAGCATTTCAAAGTCGACCTTGTCGGGTTTGACACCCAAGCGTGGAGTAGCTGTCAACAAGCCCAATAAGATTTCACTGCGATGCCCAGCAGTCATATACTCTTGCATTGGTACTACTGATTCAGCAATACTCATTCCATAGAAGTTGCCTGGTAAAGGTTTTGGACACATATTGGCCACAGGAATAAACTCTACTTCTTTGGCACTTAAAATATAGCTACCTGAGAATACTATTTCAACCAGCTCAAGTTCGCCATCTCCATCGATGTCATAGCGGTCCCATACAGTAAGGATTGTGATCTGACGACTATCAGGATCTGCTCCTACTCCGGACTCTACCGGAATACCCATAACAGGAACACTGTCACGGGCGTGGATAGCCAAATTATTGAGCACACTGCCAGCTTGGTAAGCACCGTTTTGATTGTATTCAGCGTGTTCACGGAACTCCTCCATATGGTCTTGTAGACCCGGATACAATTGAACAGCTTCTTGAATGCTCATTGGATCATAGAATCCGCAGAAGCTTTGATCTTTCATTTCTTGAACAGTTGGGTCACATATCCAATAGTGCTGAGCAATATTGCGGAATTTAATATGCAAACTCCAACCGGTCAGTTTGTACTTAGCTGTGTAAATTGTGTTGCGGTTGATGGCTTCGGCAATGGCATCTTCACCTTGCTCTAATTCTGTATTGATTTCTTCAGGAGCAAATTCTTCAGCAGTGCCTTCACCTACAGCACGAGCCGCATCAATATGGCTTTGTATAGTTGACTGACGATCCTGTTCAGGAACACCAGACATAAATTGTTCTATTTCTTTAAGCACCTGAACCATATCTACTGATTGTCGGCGACGGCTTTGTCTTAGCACAGTGAGTCCAGAATCTTCGGCTTGTGCTTCAAATGCTTTGAGTTGATCTGCTGTGCCAGTTGATTCTACATAACGCACAACCTGTTCTCTGCGTGGCAAGACCATAAGCATACCATTCTTGTGCATAGCGGCGTCCATAATCCAACGCTGTAGGATAAAGTGCGGGTCATTTTCTTCGTTTAATACACGGCTGACCATATTGGTAGCTTGACGGGCCGCTTCGTCGTCATATTCATTGTCGGGCACAAAGTCAAAGTTGATTTCGCCATTGGGTGCCAGACCCTTTGAGATAACAGCAGTTACATAATCCACACAAGGTTTGACCACTGGGTGTATGTAATCGATACCATTGACTGGTGCTGTAGATTCGTTTACTGCTAGACAAAGATAATGATAATCCGATGCACGATTGACAGCGTTCTTTGTTCCTAGGTAGCGTAAGTAAGCAGCACATTTTGTGTCTAGTTGACTTTTGAGTTTAACAAAGCGACTAAGTGTAGCATTGTTTTGATTCAACTGACTGATAACTTTGTTTTTTATATCTAACATTGTGTTTAGGATCCTGTATTGTTTATTTAGTAAGACTTGAAGATCCAGGCCTAGTTAGCATTAGTTGTTAGGGTCAAAGGTTCGCTTCCATTCAGCATTGGGTTGGGCTTTTTGCACATAACGACTACGCTGTGCAGCCATCCGTTCTCTGGGTGTACGATTGTCCCAGGGTTCGGCTATGCTATTCAGGCACCCTAACAAGGCATATCTAGCACTATCAATGCAGTCATCTGGATCACTAAAACGGCCCTGTGGATCCACATAATAGTTCTGTGCTTCGCGTAAAAAATCCACACAATTTTCATTGACCATAAAGGTACCGGCTTCAAGCATTTGCCGCATCATATTGATGCCATAGGCCTTATGGTTGGTAGTACGCCCTTGATCGTCGGGTGGATTCATTATGGGCTTGGGATGCACATTTAGTTCATACTGTTCAAACAGTTCGCGTATGGAGAGAGCACTCATAGTATAACGACCCTGTGTGCCCGCATCTGGAGGTAACACTATGGGTGTGCCAAAGACTTCTGGACGCATCAAGTGATTGATATAGTTTGTAGGGTTGGCTTCTTCTATGCCCGTCACACATATTTGACGGTGTAACCAAGCTGTGCGCTCAATGGGATTCCAATACATCAAGCTGATAACAGTTCTGTCATTGACCAAGCCCAAATCCAGGGCTATCACACGGTGTATATTGTTCATTTCACGGAAGTTGTAATCGCCAGTTCGATAAGTAGGCCAATTACGGATTTGGAACACAGCACCTTGACCCATCACAGGTTTACCAGCTATACGAGCTTCACGCTCGTGCGGCAAGTAATCGCGCTCTAGCTGTGCTCTAGTTTCTTTTAATAAGAAAGCTTCGCCCCAAGGATCATATTCCGGCACATCTGACCAGGCCACACGAATAAAGTCATAGCCCTCTTCACGGTTCCAAAACTTTGATACTAGTCCGTTGAGTCCTTTTAACGGTGTAAAACTGCACAAGATCTGTCCTTGTGTTGTGGCTGTTCTGGTTACTATTTCACTGAAGAAATCATCTGGTGGTTGTTCATCAAACACAGCCAGGTTCAATTTGAAACCCTGCATCTGACGCACTTCCTGTGTGTAGTTGGCAAACAGCAGGTAGCTTTTACCTTTAGGGTGACGGATCTCAACACCCATACAGTTGGCACCATCTGAGCGCATAGTGTCCTGTATGATCCGATCACGCGGTATTGCTCCTGTGCCCAGGGCATCGCGGATCTTGATATCCTGTGTGCCTAGTAGTTCATTTTGTAGAACCATTGCGACTTGGCTCCAACCTTCACCAGCCACCATTGCGACGATTGGATGGTCAAACCTATGACCAAGCCACCAATCAGGATAGATACCACAAAGATGCATAGCCGTTTCGTAGCAAGTGGATACTGTTTTACCAATTCGGTTAGCCGCAAGTATACCGCGGCGCTGACTGGGTGCTGTAAGAAAGAACTTTTTTTGATGTTCAAATGGTCTGAAATACTTTAGTTGATTGTACCGCATATCATCTGCTACAGCTATGGCTAGTTGTTCAAAATGATCTCTGGTGGTGTGGTCCATTGGAGCAAGACTCTCAACTGTAAGTCCATTTGAGTCCATAACCCAATGTACCGCACGACGCATTAACACGCCGGAGTCAAGCATTACTGCTCCTTAAGGTCGGCGTGTATGGTCCATAGATTAAGCAAGGCCCAGCTAAGGTCTTTGGCTGAGCAGTCACTTAGTTGCACATCCGAATCCTTGCGTAGGCCTGTTTGTAAGCGTTCGGCTACCAAGCGCATACAGTGTTCTACTTGACCAGGAAACTTTAAATGAAAAGCTTCGCGGTGTGCCTGATTGATCTTTTGTTCAATTTTAGTATCCTGCGCACGACGAGCTTCTATAGCTTGATGGATTTCATTATCACGCATTAGTCTGATTCCACATCCCAAGGATTACGCAGTTCTCCATCTTCCATATTGACAAAGTCACGGTTGACCCACATTTCCCAATGGTTGGTATTGTTCACACGCATTCTCTGCATCAAGGCACGCAGGTTACGACCCTGTGGAGTTACTGTGCCATCCTTACGCACCACAACTTGTTCGCCGGTCCTGGGATCAACCCATGACATTAGTTCTGGACGGATCTTGCCAAACTTGTCCATCTTTTCACCAATGGCCTTGGGTTCAATGGGACCTAACACTTCATATGAAATCATACCATTCTTATACTTGCGGAACACAGTGTGAACCTTTTTGTTACGGGCACGATATTCAGGATCTGGATGCGGAATAAATGGACTATAGAATTGATTCTGTAATTCTGATTCTGCGGGTAGGCTTGGATCTCTGGGTGCAGGATCCTTAAGGTCTTCCACTGGCACTAGTTCAGCGCGATCAATGTAAGGGTTTTCACCTGAAGTAAATTTTGGATCTACTGACTCACCGTTGAGCACATCCATTGCCACTTGGTATTTGAGCTTTTGCGCACGACCTTTAAGGTTAAGCGTAAAGCCGGTTTGGTCATAGACAAAGCGTTCCAGCTCAGTGGCGGTTGGGAAGTCATTCATGAGGCCTTCCAAGTCATATTCTGTTTCAGTCTTGTGTTTTACAATTGTTTCTGCTACCTGTGCTTTGACTGTTTTGACTTCTACAGGATCAACAGGTCGCTCATCCCAAGGATTTTCATCTGGGACAGCGGTGGGTTCTTTAGGGGTTGGCGTTTTGGCCATAATAGATTTTCCTTTACTTTTCTTATCTATACTACAACTACAAACTTGCCCAAGGCAAGTATTACTATTTAGTTCTACGCAACGGCGCTGTTCTACTTGTATAACCCTGCGTGGCTCGAGTAGGCATTGGCGCAGGGGCTTGTTGTCTTACTGGTTGTGCTGGCATTATGGGAGTGCGAGCTACAGGAGCAGGTGCTTGTGGTGCTGGACCTGTACGGGGTGCCGCATTTAAAATTTGTTGTGTGGTCTGTGGAGGATTACCCAGGCCCAATGCACCACCAAATGGACCTGTCATTATGGGTTGAGCTACAGCGGCAGGAGGATTCAAGTTTAACTGTTGTCCGCCTGGTAATTGAATTGGACCAGGTCCTGCAGGCATCATTCCAGTAGGTTGTGAGTAATCGTAATTGGGATTGTTGTAACTTTGTTGTCCTGTTACAGGATCAGTTGAAAAACCTGCAGGTGGATTCATTGTGTTTGGTGCCGCACCAGTAGAACCTTGCGGTGCCATTTGCTGATTGACCATAGTGCTGAGTGCAGGACTGGCTGTGCCGCCAATCTGTGCCAGCTGTTGCGCTGTGTCTGGTTGAGGTGTGGCCACACCGCCTGCAAACTGTGCTTGTGCCTGTTGCGTAGGTTGGTATGTTGACGCAGGGGCTCCGCCGATCACATTGGGATTACTGCCTGAGGCACTCTTGCCCATACTCATCGGTGATTAACCTTTGGTCTTGGGTGACTTATACTTGGCTGGCAAACGAGCGCCATCCGCTGTTGAGTTACGCCGGATGCCTGTGGTCTTTGCTGAGTTACTACTAATGTTTTCCAAGGCAGGATTAACATAAGGTTTCATTCCATCGCCACGCATACCTAACGCACTCATTACAAAGTCGGCCAACTTGGACTTTTCACTGCCTGAGTCGCTCTTGGCTCGCATGAATGTTTCACGCTTGCCACCAGGGTTTTGATTGCCTGTGGTTGGACCACGCTTCTGGTTGATTGGTTTTGATTCTGGGTTCTTGGTTGATATGGCCATGTTATTTTTTCTTTGAAAATGATTTGAGTGTTTCAGCCAGTCTGGCACGACGACCTTCTACACCCTTTTTCTTAGCTGCAGCNGCTAATTTCTTGGCAGGGATTTTTGCACCCTTTTTGACACCAAGTTCCTTTTTTAATGCTCCCGGCTTCTTGATAGCCGCTTGAATCCATTTGGTTGCCATTTTGTTTTTCCTTAACTTACGATTGTGACAGGCGTGATATAGATATTGGCCGTGCTAGTGGCTGTGATAGCAGCAATGTATAATTTGTTTGCCGGTGCCTGATTGAACGGACTTGCTGTTTCAACAAACACAGTGTCATTGTGTTGAACCACAATGCTGTTGCCAGTTGAAGTGGCATTGGCAATGGTGGCCGCCGTGGTATTGGCTGTGCCAAAGTTTACAAAAGCATCCACATTGGCATTGTTGATATTGTCAATTTTCAAATAGGTAGCTGTGACAGCACCTGTGCTGACAATATTAGCCTGGACACCAGAAGTGTTGGCACTAATAAAAGTAGTAGGGCCAAGAGGCCTAAACACTGTGCTCATTATTGTGCATTCCCTTTAGTTGGACCACGACCAGAATTGATTTTATCTGGATTACCCTTGTAATTGCTTTCGCATTTGGGATCCCAAGCACGGGTGCCACCTGGTGTACGAACTTGGTGGCCTGCATTGATACTATCACTTGATCCCATTGCTTTTTGGAATGCTGGAACCGCTGCTGTAGGAGGCTTCTTTGGGCCTTCACTTGAAGTACCATTGTTGCCTGTGGTAGGACCACGACCAAAGTTGCCTTCAGCGGCTCCACCGTGTTGGTTGCCAGAGAATTTCTTCAACTGCTTGTAGCTTGGATGGTTTGAATCATTGTCCATACCTGCAGCTAGAGTCATTGAATCATACTGCCATGACGCTGTGCGAGTCTTTAAGGCTGCGCCTGTGTTTGAGGGTTTCTTCATTTCATTTTTCCTTTTGTAGGCATCTTACGGCCTTGCTTTTTTGCTACATCACGACGCTCAGTCAGTGCAATTGCAACCGCCTGTTTTTGTGGGCGTCCGGCTGCCATCTCTTTAGCGATGTTTTTGCCTACGGCCTTTTTGCTACTCGATTTGATCAATGGCATAATGGTTCCTTGTATATTATTTAGCTTGGTCCGTCAAAGAGGCCAGTTTAGCCAGGGCTTCTTGGAAGGCTGCCTGTTTGGCATCTACAGCATCAGCTGACTCTACCACCTCAACTGTTTGCAAACTGTTCATTAGTTTTGAGGACAGCAGGTGATGGTATTTGGCGGTAAGGTTACGATCGGTGGCTCTGGCACGAGCAAAGTCCTCAGCAAGAATATCTACATATTCCTTGCCAGTGGTGTCTTCTATAGCAGCCAACAGGCCAGCGATTGTGACACGGTCAGTTGTGCCTTTGGGACGGCCTGCATTGGGTCTGGCTCCACCTCTGGTTGATTTTTTTGATTCTTTCAAAGTCATACAGGTATTTAGCGACGACCTACCTAGCAGGTGGATAAGGGCTGGGATTTAGGGGACTTGGGTTTGGTACAGTACGCCTATTGGGCATTCTGACAGGACCTGGGCCGTTGGTCAATTGGTTCATTACATTCGCCTTATAGTGTATGCTTGAGTCTTAAACAAGTGATTCAGCTTGTCAGCTAGATTCTGTGCGTGTGCAGCCGAATTAAATGTGTTGCGTGGATATCGTTTGCGATCTAGTAGCCAGTGCTGTTTAATCAAATAAATTGGCAGTTCATACCTGACCACACACCAGCTTTCGGGTGCTTCGGCTACAGTATAAACAAAATCGCCTGTTCGTTGGCTATCTAGTACTTGAGGAGCGGGTCTTGACATTGTATAGCTATTTAACCTGACTAGTTAAATACTGGTCAAATGCCTGCACCTAAACCTAAACCTATAACCCGACGCCGAAAAGTCTACATACTTAAATTGGGTCTTTGGCAGTTTGTGGGTGAGCGTGATTACTTGTATCCTGTTGAGTGTGTAGAATTTTGTCGTGTCTGGCCTGCTCTCTTAGAAAAGCGTCTACAATCAACAACTCCGCATCCATAGCGCCCAGGCGTTCATACAAGCTTCTCATATGGATCTGTAGCTTCAGCTGTTCAAAATTCATTGGCAAATCACTATGGTCATGGTTCTACCATCTACCACAATGACCTGTGGTGCGCATAAAGGATATCCAGGACCGGGTACATAGACCTGTGCTTGAGCGGTAGTGGTTAACGCTAATACAACAACGGCTATTATGTGTTTCATTGACTTCTCCTTATTGTTTACTATGTTAATAGTATAGCAAAAGACTGCATTTCTGTCAATGTAAGGCTTGTCGTTTTAATACTACCGTTAAATACTTGTATGATCGTTGTCAATTTACAACAGCTGGGACCAGTTCCGCACCGTTTTTGTAGTGCCGAAGAACTGGCCTGTGTGTTAGAAACCGCTGAAGAAATCCTGTCAGGTACCGAAACCGACGCAATGACCGAAATCTTAATAGAATGGGAAACTGCTTTAACTTGGGACAGCATCAGTGCGGATCCTGTTACAGAAGAATGGTATTATCGTGCGCTACTTGTGACTTGTATTCGCGGATTGCGAGGCGAAATGCGCCCTAACTTTTACACTATTCCGCAGAGAGACTAAATATTTGTGTAGGGAGTATGGCGGTTCCTATACAGTGGAACTGTAATTTCAGTATTTCATCCTTTGTGTTGATGCGCTGGTCATATTTAAATATCCTTTTTATAATCCATACTCTCTACACTAATAATTCTTGCGACAAACTAAGCCCTATAGTTTTGCCTATAGGGCTTTTTCTTTGACCATTTTGTGTTATAATACTAAATACATTAAGGATAAATTATGACCAAAATTAAATATAAAGGAATATTAAAATGAATTACGAAACAAAAATGGCAGAGGATATTCTGCGTCAAATCAAATTTAATCAAACCAAAGCAGGACCTGGCACTGAATTTAACATAGCTTCGCGAGAACTAGTTCTCGCGCGAGATGTAGTTCACACGCGAGAAGTATGTAAAGATATAAAGATAAAAAGAAGTAAACATACATCTCTTGTCTGTGACAACGAAGATGATGCCTCGTCTAACGACCTTTTGAGTCAAACCCCTAAAGGTGTTGTATCTCAACAGGTTAGTGGTAATGTTATCGCACCCGCGAAAACTAGTACTCGCTACACAGGAATTAGTGTTCAACATTGTCGTACTCGAAAAGGCATTAAACTTAGCATTACACTACAAACAGCAGAGGAAGCTGAATCAGGTGCTTGTTTACGCTTGACAGCTGAACTTAAACGATATGATCGCCTACACGAAATTAAAGCCAGACCCGAAGACTATGCCACAAGTCGTCAACACTTAGAAGAAACTATTGCAGAATTACGAACTACTAACAATAGATCTGCTTGTCTAGGACGCATACACGATCGCGGCAAGCGCAGTGAATGGTTTTTGGATAGTTTTGTAGTGGGCTATTTAACAGGTGAGGTTATTAGACAAGTTATCTTATATCTCGAAGGCGAAACATATCATATTGTTTTAGATCAAGAACTCAGTGCCAATCAACGCAACTTATATCACAGCACACGCATCTACGGACATATTAGTAAGGGTGTTCAAGCACAGCGTAGATTAAGCACAGCACCAAGAACTTATTTTGGAGAATGATGTCTAATTTATCGAAAAGATTGCTTCTGTGGTAAATAACAGTTATAATAGCATAGTAAAGGAATAATATGACTAAAGAATTTCAATACACAACACGCAAGGAAATGGAACCTAGACCAGGTACTAATTTCGCTACCACTTATTACAAACAAAGCCTTCGAGAGTATACTCTTTTACGGCAACACATCTATGGTGTGGCTGCCGAACTAATGGCCATCTGTGACTCAGATGCCAGCTATCAATTATGGGCTACAACACCTTTGAAGTCATTTAAGAAAAGTACTCGTGGACAAGCATATACTCCCTTGGAGATAGTCACAGATATGGTTGAACAATTTGCCAAACAAAAGGACATACCTTCAGGCCTGCTGGGTCGTTGGAACCGGCTGTTTGCAGATACGCCTTGGGATTTCAGATTAGTCTCAGGAGTACCAGCTAGGCCTACAGTATATGGCGAACTATTTGAATCGGGGAACAATTATGCCAGCTAGTAGATTTGGTAGAACAGGACCCAGACCCGGTACAGGGCGACCAGGACCTAGACCCGAAATGTGGGTCACAGGAACAGA
>JGI24890J29729_1000993_pt1 | contig 14242 bp, 26 predicted proteins | sample FreactcultureFD7_FD_29729 | JGI IMG/M metagenome (IMG submission 29729)
ACACGGTGGCCAATTGCTCGGCGGCCTTGATCACCCGTTCCGGGTCTTGGGCCTCGGCGGCGGCGCGGACTTCGGCTTGCGCTTCAATCCGGGCTTGGCGCCGGGACTCTTCCAGTGCGTCGGCCGTAGCCTGCACCGTCCGCTTTACGCGGTCTTCGGCGGCCCGGTTTCGGGCCTGGAGTTCCTCGAACTTGCGAGGCGTCTCTTCGAGGAATTCGGGGGCGTCCTTCCAATTGGTCGGCGCGCGTTCCCATTCCTCTTTCGGCTTCCATCCGAGTTGGCGAGCAACGCGGCGGGAAACCTCGATGTCAGCTTCGCCGACAAGTCCTGTCCGGGATGATTGCCCGTCTTGGTCTTGCGCGTCAAGGGGGGGTGTTGGTTCGACCGTTTGGTCGGCGGGGGTCTTGATAGCGAGACGGGGCCGTAGGGCCATTTTGGCGCTCCTTGCATTCAGCAGAATTGCTGATACGCTTGTTGAGCGATCCTAGCCGTTCGCGTATTCCTCCCCAGGAAACTAGGCCCGCGCTCCCCACTAGCGCGGGCCTTTTTCGTTATCCGATCATTTCGCGCAGGGCCGATGCGCCAGCTTGGGCGCCGACGTGTTCGTATTCGGTGACGTGCGTCGGCGGACGAATGATCGCCCCGATGTCCTTGTCCTTCACCATCCGATACTCGTTGCCGTCGAAGCCGTGCAACAGGCCGCCGGCATAGCGGGCGAACCAGACGATGTCGCCGACTTGGGGCGGCGAGGTGTCTTCGGGCCAGCGTTCGTAGTTGAAGGCGACGGGCGAGGCCGCGACGATGCGCCCGACCTGCATGGCCAGGGCGTTGTTCTCCTTCACGTCGTCGGGGACATAGACCAGGCCGAGCTTGCCGGTCTTTTCCGGCGCCTTGGCCATGGCGATGATGACGTTGTACTCGGTCGGCTCAATGCCGATGCCCGAACACTGGTCGAGGGTCGGCACAAGGTCGATGTGGGCGTCGCCGATCTTGCCGAGGTTTTCGATAGGCTTGGCGCGTTCGTTCATTTGGTTTTCCCTTCGGGGTTAAGGCGCTGAGGATAAGTGAGCGGCGAACATTTCCGCTAAGTCGGCGAGGGCGTCGGCCTGAACATCGCGAATCGAATATTCGTTTTCAGCATATGGGCCGGAATGCCTATGCAGTTGAATCGTGAGTTGACGCGACCGATGTTCGGCTTGTTGACGAAGCAGTTGAGCGATCTCAGTTGCGCGCCCCCGATAAAGGTTAGCGCCCTGGGACGTGGGCTCCTCGGGACGAACCATCACGCCACCGGCTCAAAGAAATTCATATACTCGGTCAACCCGCACTCCACGAACGCCGCATAGGCGTCGGCGCGAGTGCGTTTGACCAACAGAGCATCGGCGTCACACACGCCCTCGCGCCATGACAGGCCCATCCATTCGTTGCGCAACTCTTCAGCCGCCGCGACGTAAGCCGCCGCCACAAACCGCGTGCACGGGTGCTCGCACCATGCGGCGAAGTCCTCGGCATCAGGCATCCAGCCAGACCCATCAGGAACCGGGCGCGCTCGGTGGGCTTGCTCCCCCGCCGCCTGGATTCGGGGCCTCGGGCGGCTGGGCAGCGGCTTGGAGCTGCTGTTCGTGCTCCTGCTGTCCGGCGGCGAGTTGTTGCTCGTGCTGGCGCTGTCTTTCCGCCTCGTGCGCGTTGGCGCTGGCATGTATCAAGCCTCCTTCGGGGCCGGGTTGGTCCAGGCCGGTCAACGCGAGCGTTTCGGCCTTTTCGTGCAGTCGGTTGGTTTCGGCCGCCGCCAGGCCGGTCTCTCTCAGGGCCTTGGCGTGGTCAAGGTTTTCCTCGGCGCCCCTGGACGACGCATCAGCCAGCTTGAGCTTGGCCGCCGCCGCCATATCCTGAGCACGGGCGATCTCAAGGGGATTGGGCGGCACGGCGGCGATGAACCGCTCAACCCGGTCCCAATCCATCGCGTCCATGGCTTCCTTGGCGATCTCTTGCGCCGGCCCGGCCTGGGTCATGCCCGCCGCCATGCCGACCGCGCTTTCGGCGAAGGTGGTCAGGGCCTGAATGCGGGCGATGCGCTGCATCTTGGTGACCACGGCTGGGTCGGCGACAGGCACGATGTCCGTTCCATCGCCGGAGAAGTCCTCACGCAAATCGCCGCCGGTCAATTCTTTGTATTCAGCGATTTCCCGCTCACCGGCATAGCGCCTGAGGCAGAGGTACATCAGTCGGAATTCATCGGCGAACCCGCGATAGACGCGCTTGTAGATGGCGCTGAACACCTGCAACGCCTGGTCCTGTAGCGCCAACGTCGTGCCCACGGGCGCCGTCGCTGGCGTGTTGCCGGTGATCACGTCCTTGATCGACGTGATGTCCTTCGCCGCCGCCAGCAACAGTTCGAGCAATTGCATGGACACGGCCGAGGGATGCGGCGTGGTGCGCTCCCAAATCGCCTGGCGTATGTCAGGGCCTTGTGTCGAGACGGTCTGGTACTCACCCGGCCGGAACCAGATCGAACCGCCCTGGCCGCTTCCCTGAAGCCGCACGCCACCACCGATGAAGCCGCCCCCCGCGATCTCGGCCGATCCGGCGTCGATCAACTGGTTCATCGTGGTGTCGATGCTGTCCATGATCGATTCGAGCAGCTTGCCGAAGCCGATGCCGTAGAACCGGCCGCGCGGGTCCGGCAGGAACAGGAAGGCGCTGAACGCCCGCCAACGATCTATGCGGATGACCCGCCCCGTCGCGTCGTTGATGATGATGTCGTCCAGCCCGAATGCGGGCTCCACGCGCATTGTTTTCTTAGTGTCCACGTCAACGGTGACGATGTAGGGCTCTGCGAGGCCATCGCCATCAAGGTCGTCGAGGCGGTGCTGTTCAATGAACAGACGCGGCGTTTCCGGGTCTTCGCCGATGTTGGGAAGCTCAATGTCCCGGTACATTCCCGACCGGATGCGCTGTTCGATTTCATAGGGATAGACCTCGAAATCCTGAGTGATGCGCGGGCAGCGGGCGAGAGACTTGGTGTCGCTGTGGACCGTGAGCCGCGTCGCCGATACGTAGTCCGAGCACAGGCTTGTCGAGCCCATATAGACCTTCTTGAACCCGGCCCCGACGACGGGGATTTCATGCAGGAGTTGGTCGGTCTCCCCCTGCCAGTTGTCCATCTTGTAGAAGATTTGCCAGTTCAGATATTGCTTGACGCGGGCGCCCCTCGCCTCACGCGCCTTCATGGCCAGGTCGTGTTGGGCGTCCTGCTGTTCCTGTTGCTGGATGGCGCCTGCGGCCTGTTGCGCCGCCTGCGGGTCTTGGGGCTGTGGCGCGGCCTTGGCGGTGTCGATGGTGGAGGTGTGGTTCGGCGGCGGGGTGAACACCTTGACGCCTACGACCTTATCGCCCTTGACCAAGGCCGGTTCGGCGCGGGCGGCGAACTGCTGTGAGGCCGTGGTCAGGATGGGATAGTGGATGTCGGCCGCCCCATCCCAAGGGCCATCGCGCTCGCCGTCGTCATCGGTCTCCTGCGCAGCGATGGCGAGGGATCGTTCGGCCACCTCAAGCCATTTCGCCCGCGAACCGCTATCGACCTGCCATTGCCGAACCGCGTCCGTGCCGAGTTTTTCGGTCTGGCCGGGCGCGAGCAGGTCGGAAATGTCGCCGCCTTGTGATGCAAACGAATGGAGCAGCACGAGGCTTTCCGGCGGTTCGTCGGTGGGCGCGTCGTCTTCGGGGTCTGGGTTGTCGCCGCCCATGAATTGTTCGGCCTGAGCGCGGCGGGACTGACTATTCGTGTCGATGCTGGCGCTCGGCGTGGGCGTGGGTATGCGCTGGACAGACTTTATGGACCTAACGGACATGCGCCCAATTCTTTCCGCGCGCTATTAGCGTAATGGCCGCCTGACTAACCTTAAAATCGCGCGCAATATCGTCCTTACATTCTCCCGCCGCTATACGATCCCGAATGGTCGGAATATCCCCCTCCTTAAGTTTCGCGTGGCCACCCCGACTGCCGCGCGCTTGGCGCCCCTTGGCCATTTTGTCGTCTACGTTGTCACGATGCGTCCCCAAAAAAAGATGTGCGGGATTCACGCAAGCAGGAACGTCACATCGATGAAGGACGTTAAGTCCGTCTGGAATTGCGCCCCTGAATTCTCGCCACGACGCTCGGTGGGCCAGTTCCACTGAGCCTCCAACCCCAACCTTTCCGTATCCCGGCCGGGTTGCGTAAGCGCCCCAAAGCCAACAGCCGCCATTGGTATCGTATTCAACGGCCGCCATGATGCGAGATGCGACTGGGGACGCGGCCTTGATTGGGTGCGCAAGAGAGCGGCCATCGACCTTCCGTCGATAGTGAGCATCGCAAAGACCTTGGCCGTGCACAATGCGCCCACACCCATCAATTGTGCATGTGTTTCTCACGGCTTGCCCATCAAACAATCGACCAAGGATTGCCGGACAATATCCGTTCGCGCAGCTTTTCCAACAGCCAAAGCGATTGGCCGCCGTTGAGGCTGGAACGCGCCCACAACTCGCCCTTGTCGTCGCGGCCGATCACAAGCACCTCGTCAAGCTGCTGCTTTTTGGCCATCTTGAGCACTTGGGCGCCGGCCACGCGTCGGTCGTCGCCAATTTCGGTCAGGCCGATGCTGACGACGTTCGGACCAAGGTTCGGCATGGGCTCGCTCACTACGCACACTCCCGCGCCGACTGATCATAGCGCGCCTGCATCATGATCCAAAACTCAGCGGAGGTGTGGAGGATTTTCGCCAGTCGTTCGGCGATCTCCTCAGTGATCGGCGCATCGCCGTCCGCAATCTGGTGCGCCCATCGTCTGTCTTCGGACGACATCATGGTGTCGGCGACGTACTCGCGGATATGGTCCGATGGCGGGTCGAGGGGCTTGGCGAAGGTCACTTCATCGCCTCGCCATAAACCTGAGCCTTCGCCAACGCGACCCGCAGATTGCCGTTCGCCTTGCTCAACCCCTTGATCATCGCCTCGGATTCCTCAAGCGTGAGCGGGAAGGCGACGGCGGGGACACCGGATCGCAGCATGACCACGGCGAGGCGGTCCTTGGTTTCGGCGAGGGTGATTTCGACGGTGATGTTCATGCCTCAGCCTTTGGCTTCAACAGGCGCAGGCTGACCCATTTGTCGCCCTCGCCGGCCGTGATGAATACGCCGCTGCCGATCGGACGGATTTCGGTGATGGGCAGCATTACGCCGTCAACCTCTACCGTATTGGCCTCGAAATCAACCCGGGCGTGGTCGGGGTCGGAGGGTGCGGGGTCGGCTGTCAATGCAGCAATCCCTTCGCTCGCGCATCATCGATCATCTGCCGCTGTTCGTCAGAGATCGGCGAGCCCTCGGCCTGATAGCGCGCCAATTCCTTGACCAACCAAAGCTGATAGTCGGCATATATCTTTTGCATTTCAGCGATGTGGATTGGAATGGATGTGGGGTCCATCCACCAATGATAACTGATGCCGGACGGCGACGCGTCGTGGCCGCTCAATTCAACATGCTCAAACGCAACATGCGCCGAGACCTTGTTGTCTCCGGGCACAAAGCAAACTCCGCGCCGACCCCATCCGAAATGAATTTGCATTTAGTATCCCGTCCGTTTAGACCGCCGCTTCGGGGCCGATGTCTGGTTTTGCGCCACCATTCCCAAAGCAAAAGGCACCGCGAAAGTTAATGCGGCGCTGTCACTGAGGTCTGGAGACGCCCCCAACCTTGCCTTAATCTTCGCCTTATCTTCCATAATCAATTCATTGCCCGTGTTATACCGACAACCCGACGCGCCCCACTCTGGCGCCGTCAAATCCGCGTGCAGCCCGTCGTCGTCGGGTATCTGCACGGGCAGTTCGCCCTCGAACCAGTCGCGCATCAGGTCGTGCATTTCGGCGCGTCGGTTGGCGTACATCTCCTCGCCGGTTGGTCCACGACCGATGGGCCGCGAGCCGAAGTTGACGGCGTTGAGGCAGTAGCCATAGCCCATTTCCATCAGCCTGTCATAGACGCCAGCCCCGAGACCGCCCACGTCGATGTTCACGGCGTCGGGCTTGATGCGGTCGATGATGCGGGCGACCTTGGCGGCGACGAACATGGTGTCGCCCTCGGGGTCCATGCGCTCACAGATGCGCTCGCCCATGCGTCGGCCGCAACGGTCGATGATGCCCACCTTGTCCACCGAGCGGGACGGATCGACGCCCAGGATGATGGGGCCGCGACCGATGATCGGTTCTTCCGGGCGCCTGGCGCGCAGGACGGCGATGGCGGGGATGAAGGATGCGCCGGAAGACTGGAACGCCTCGTCAAAATTGGCGGGAAACTCCTGTTTGAACGACGGGCATGGCCGGTCCGCGTCCTCGCCGTGAGCTTGCGCCAGTCCCCGGTTTTTGAGGTAAGCCCAATAGAGCTGGTCCCACTCCAGGCCGTTCGTCTGGCCGTATCCCAGCCAGTCCTCGGACGGCTTGAAGGTCGATGGGCAGTCGGTTCGATAGCCGTCATCCCAGAACCACGGAATGAAAATGGATTCATAGTCGGACTGGCCTCGCACGGCAGCCATGCAGTAACGGTGGAAGACGTTACCAACACCCTTGGCCGTTGCTTCAAGTATAGCCTCGGTTCCTGGTTCCTCTGATAGGGCCGTTGATAGTATAGACGTAATATGATCTTCGGCGTTAGGCCATTGGGGGACTTCGGAATTGTGTGTTGCCCCATGGATTGTGCAGTACGAGTGATCATCGTGGTCAACTTCGAAATCCATGACCTCTATGTTGCCGATGGCCTCTTTTGAGACGATGGGAATCCAAGCGTAGCCCTCGTCAATGACGGTTGAGCCGTAGTTGCCGTGACGCTGACGAACCGGCATGTGCCAGTCTAACTCGTCGGCAAGCCTATCAACTCCGGTCCCACACAAGCCTAAAATCCATGCCTCGCGTTCGTTGCGCCCATGGCGAATGGCGGCGGCTTTGTATTCGATGCTCGCCCAACCGTATCCCAGAGACGCCAACGCATCGCGCAAGCCGACCGTGATTGCGGATCGGATGCTGGTCGCACGAATGCGCCTATCTCCGAATCCATTACTGCTATGCCCGTCGCCCGAAAGGTATCCGTGGACCATGCCGCGCACAAACGCCTCACCGCATTGGCGCCACTCACGGGGGAATGATTTGGCCTCCAGCTCGCCACACCGATCCCGCATAAACGTAGCGAAGGATCGCCCCGAAACACGAACATGAACGGTTTTAGTTCCTGCATTTCGGCTCACTTTTGCGCCCCGGTAAAGGTGGGCAAAAGGCTTAAGCCACTCCATGGTCCGCGTCACCTCACGCTCATGAACCGAAAAGGTGACCCGCGTGGCCTCGGTACTGCCTTCCGCCAGGTAAAGGCCCACTAGCCTACCTAGACCGTAGGATGGGGCGATTGTGTCCGGCCCAACCTCGCGCAATCCTCCGCCTTGTGGGCGAGGCGAGCGGTCTACTCGATAGCGCCACACAACGCCCGCGTCTGAGATCGGCGCCACGGGATAGCCGATTTTGTCGCCAGGCGCTAAGTCCGCCACCTCTCGCCAACCGGTGGGCGTCCAAAATCGGTGTTCGCCGGTCGCATCAAGCGGGAACCACTGCAGCCCCTTCAGTTTCAGCCGAAACGCTGGTTTGGTCTGCCGACTAATTGCTGAGATACTTGCAAGAGCGCCGGTGTGTGTACGCACCCGGTCACCAAGAATGAACGCCTCCATGGTGCGCAGTTTGCCGCTGATTGGATCAACGATGGGTGTCGTTGGCGCCAAACACCCATGAAACAACTGTATCGTTGTTGATCGCCCCACCTCTCGTCCGCCCGCCGTTGCTACCTGATAGCCGCATCCATTGTCCGCGAACCTTAGTTCCTTGGCATTGGCGGCCTTGGTTGGCGGCTTAAGCGCGGCCGGCATTTCGTCGTGGAACCGCTGGGCCATGCCGAACAGGTTGTCGGTGGCCGCCTGTTCGTGGGTGAGGATGTAGGCAGTGAGAGAAACGTCGCGCTTGGAGCGCCAGAGTTTCCAGTAAAACCGTCCTTGCAGGTAGGTTGATATGCCCATCTGCCGGCCCTTCAAGATCACGGCGCGCACCTTGCCGCGCTTCTTGAGTTGGGCCTCCAGCTTGTCGTGCAGGTGGCGCTGCCCTCGGTTCAGCCTGAACGGTTCAAGCCGGCCGCTCTTCGTCCGAATCTTCAAACAATGCTTGGCGAAGAATTCGAAGTCGTCACGGCAGCGGATGGCGAGCTGTTGGGCGTCGGCGTCGATCATTGCGCGTGAGGTAGCGTCGCCGATTCACGCTCGCCCGCATCGTTAATCCACGACACGCCCCATCGGCCATCGGCGTCGATAAACTCGATATCGGAGTACTCGAAGGCGCGCTTTATGGCCGCAAGATTGTTGCGGATCGGCGAGCGCGCGCCGCGCTCAAAGTCAGCGACAGTTGAGTAGGCCACACCAGCACGGAGAGCGAGTTCATACATACTCCAACCCAGAACGGCACGGGCCGCGGCGCACATTCTAGGGCGCAACGCTTTGGTCATCATTCATCCCACAGCACGGAAGGATCGCGCCAGATGTAGCAGTCGGGCGTTTCGTCGCCCAGCAAATCTCCAAACGCGGGGAAGGTCGCGCGGGCAATGTCGGTAGCCATTTGTCGGACACTCGCCACCATTAGCGGCGCAAACGGCGACGACGCCCGCACGTCCGGAAGTGGCTTGGCGGGGGCGTATTCGTCGGTCATTCGAAGGTATCTCCGAAAAGAAACCGGACGATTCCCGGCCAACGCTCAATGGCAAATCCGACCGCCAATACTCCCGCCGTGGCCGAAAAGATCGCGAGTGGTGCTAACGCCCAGTGCGGCATCCCCACGGAAACAAGGCCGTTCAAGCCTAGCGACACGGTCCACGCCATCGCTGACACTGCCACCACCATACAAACGATGGGCCAAACAAAACGTTTCACCCCGCCTTCTCCTCGTCCTCAACCGCCAGCATCCACGCCCGCAGACTGTCGGCGTCCACATTGACGTTCTTCGCGGTCGGCAGGCCGCTCACCCGGTTATCCAGGGCGGTGGCGGCTGAGAGCTGCGTCTCCTCCCGCGCGGCGTTGCGGGCCAGGTCGAGCAGTTTCTGCCGCATCTCAATGGCGACCTCGGCCTCGGTCATTTCCCGATACGCCTTGGCCGCACTGACCCGTTCTCGCTCGGCCGGTGGCATGTCCCGATACGGCTTCATGTTCTCAGGCTTCGGCCCGACCGGCGCGTCGGAGCCCTTGCCCCTCGCCGCACCGCCCCATCCGTCGCCCTTGCTGACAACGCCAGGCTCGCCGGCATAGGCGGCGCCACCACGCGCAAAGCCGCCCGAATGTTTCTTCTTGGGCGTGCCGTCTTTCTTGCGGCCGTACGGGGCCTCAAGGTCGATGACGTTGTCGTCAGTCATTGTCCCAGCTTCCGACCATTGGCCCCCAATGCCGACGAACCGTCACGGCGCGAGGACTGTGAATCCATCATGGTCGATATGGCGCTATCGGCTGGGAGATAGGTTGGATACGCGCCGGACGGTGTTCTGATCATGAATAGGTCGCGCTCCAGCCCGTAGGCGTTTTCAGCCAAGTTTGATGGCAGCGATAGCAGGCGACGCCGCGCTTATCGAACCACCACTGGACACGGTGATCGCCACCAAGCGGGCAGTCACCGATTCCAAGAAGGGTTTCCTTCATGCGGTTCGGTCGCAGAACGGGAAGCGTGGCGATAGTCATCCCTCGACCCTACCCGCTTCCTCGCGCCTTGCCAATTCCGCCCGCAACAGCGTGGCGACGGCGGACGGGACGCGACTGTCACCCACGCGCCACCGCTGCACCGTGCGCGGATGGACGCCGCACAGGGCGGCCATGTGCGGCTTGTCGAGGTCGAGGGCAGCCATGGTGGAGCAGAGGGTGAAGGCGTTCAATGCGTGCAAATCCACCACACGCCGTACCAGATGCCGACGCACGCACTCAACAGCATGACATTCGTCCAGTTGATCCTCACTGTTCCTTCTCCCATGAAAACCGCCGGATCGTCACCGGATTGGGGACGTGCGGGGTGCGTTCTTTGCCTTCGAGCATACGGGCGGCGATGGCTTCGGCCTGGCTGACGTGCGGCGGCTCCACAGTCGTCAGGTGATTGAACTCCTGCGTGCCGCGACGAACGTAGTGAGCTGCCATCGCCCGTTTGCGTGTCGGGCTGCCGCTCACCGCATCACCCATCGCACGATCATCGCGACAGGCCACACGGCGAGGGTGAGGGCGAAGAGGAGGATCATCACAACCCTCCTATCGCGCTCAAATAGAGGTCGATCAACGCCTGTTCCTCGTCCACCTTCGCGCGGTCCTGCTTGCGCAGGCGGATGACCTTGCGGATGATCTTGGTGTCGAAGCCCTCACCCTTGGCTTGCAGGTAAACCTCCTTCAGGTCCGCCTTGATCGCGTCGGCGTCTTCGTTCAGCCGCTCCACGCGCTCGATGATGGACTTGAGTTGGGATTGGGCGTTGGAGCCGAGGACGTCGGTTTCGTCGATCATTTCGGCCCCCGCATCCGCAGCCACTCGGCCGCATCGGCGCGGGTTCGAAATCCACGACGCAGGGTCACGCCGTCGCAATCGAACGCGAACCAGTCGCCTTCCGGGGTAAAACTGACCCCGCTCACAACTTCACCGGCGCGAAGAACACGAACTTGCCGCCCTCGAACTGGTGCATCAGGAGCGTGCGGTTCACGTCCTCGTCGTCGTCCGGCCGGTGATAGGTCACGGCGGACAGCTCGGTCGGCGCCATCCCCTTCGGCCCCTTGACCGACCACAGACGCATGGCGGCAGGGTCGATGGTGCGCAGGTGGGTGATGCCGGATTGGGCGGGGTCGGGCAGAACGTGAAGGTGCACGGTATTCGTCACTTCGCCGTCAATCGCCTGCTGCAGTCCTTCGGCGATGGGGTTGGTCTTGGTCATTTGTGGTCCTGATGTTGTGGCCCGCGCCACTAACTGCGAACGCGGGCCGGTTGAGGCGACAGAATGTCTCCCCCTAATCTCGCGTGGTCGCCTCACTGTCAAGCCTACGATCAGTGAACTTCAACGCCGCCCGCACCGCCTCCTGATCAGACACCGCGCCACGGGCTCTCAGACGGGCCAGGGCGGCTTGATCGTCGGGGGAGAGGGCCGCGGTGAGGAAACGCCAGCCTTGGGCCTTGAGGGCGGTTCTGTGAAGACTTTGGCGGGTGGTCATGGGCGCTCCACCACCACGCCTTGCGCCGCAGCAAACGCGAGGAATTTTTCCAGTCTCTCCCACCTGAACGCGTGGGCCGTCATGCGCTCGCCAATGCTCGCCACGCAATCGCGGCACTTCTCGATTTTCACCATGAAATCGTAAGCCGCCTGCTTGTTGGTGACGGTGAAGTACAGAGCCCCGTGGTTCGGGCGAATGTCGAAGGGGCGAAGCTCAACGGTGGGCTGGCGGTTGGTCATCTGTCGTCTCCGTTTCCAATGACCGCACCATGTCACCCGGATTACACGTTGTCAACCGGCTTACGACAATGAATTTCATGCATATTGGGGTGGGGCGGAATGAATGCGCGCGCGCGGTTTGGGGGGCTCGACTAGGGGTCATCTGTCACCTGAGCACCGCCCCGGCTGTAGTCCTCGCTTTCAGGATCACGCCACTCCGAACACCAACAACCCGGCTGTGTCTCGGGGAACCTGCTTCGGCCATCCGGTAATAGCGTCGGCGGGTGAGCCATGCACGCCCTCGCAATCAGCGGCTCCTCAATTTCTGCGTCCCCTTCTCCGTCCCAAAGCCAGCAATTCGCACACCGCTGATCACGCATTCTCCGCACTCCTCTTTTTGAGAACCGTTCGCATTATCGTCACATCGACACATATCGTCGGACTTCCCGTATATACCCTTCCGCGCGCCTGTGCCGATAGTAGCAAAACCCGACGATAAGTGGCGATGTGACGATGTTTCTATGTGTCGAGTGGCCCAAAACCACAACATCTTGTGTTTTAGAACACGTCGGGGTCTTCGCGGGGCTCGGGACGCTTCAGCGCAACATACATGAACGACCGTCCGCACGCGGGCCTGTGGTACTTAAATCCGAGCCGCTCCATCGCCGGTTTGAAGCTCTTGGACGTGCCCGCCTCGACCGCATTTGACCGCGCATATTTGGTCCAACTCTCGAAAAGGGAGGCGACGGTCTCGGTGATATAGCGGTTACCCATCTCCACCCTGCAGTCCTGGTCAAGCCACTGCTGCATGGTGTTCTGGTCCTCGAAATATTCCTCCGTGGCGTCGAGCACCGATTGCGGCCGCACAAGCCCGTTCTCCTGCCAATCGAGACACCCGTTGATCATCCATCGCAGGATGGCGGGGAACTCGGCGCGCAGCTTTTCGGGTAGCTTTTTGTCTTTCTTCGTCGGGATATGCGTGAAGGGAATGATGTTGAACCGGCGCTTCATCGCTTCGTCCACGGTGCGGAGGGTCGGCTTAAAGTTGCCGACGATGACGAGGGTGAACTGGGGGAGGAACTCGAAAAAGTCCTGGCGCATGAACCTGGCCGCGATCACATCGCCGCCGGTCAACTGCTTGATGCGAGCCTCGGCCCACGCCGCGCCCTCTTCGGTCTCGGAGGCGGTCACCAGACGGGCGCCGCGGAGCATGGCCAGCTCGGTTGAGTGCTGGGCGTGCTTGCGGGCGGCGAAGGTCTCCATGGCGGCCGTCTTGGCGTATTCGCCCATGATGGCCTGGATCGTGTTCAGGAACGTACCTTTGCCGGCGCCGCCTGGTCCCCAGATGAAAAACAGGGACTGTTCTGAAATGTCTCCGGTAAGGGCGTAGCCGGCCACCTGTTGCAAGAGGCGAATCATGCCCTCGTCCTGGCCGGTCGCTTCCATCAGGAACGATTGCCAAACCGGGCAGTCCTCGAAATCCTCCGGGGCGACGGCGGTCGACTTGGTGATGTTGTCCGACTGCATGGCTGGGCGAAGGCGCCCCGTTTTCAGATCCACCGTGCCGCTGGGCGTTCCAAGCAGAAACGTGTCTCGGTCCCAGAAATCGGAGGTTTTGGCAAAGACGGGATCGGCCCTGCAGAACTGCTCGACGGCGCTGGCGAACTTGGCCTTTTTCAAGCCAGACCCGGACGGCGACGATGCCGCCAGCTTGCGCGCCAGTTCGCGGGCGTAGTGAAAAGCGAGGGGGGTTCGGACGATGCGCCAGATGTTGCCGTCGTACTCAAACCACTTGCCGTGGTCATGACAATAGGCGAGCCGGCCGCCGTACTTGGCGGCGAACACCTGGGCCGCGGCGTCCTCAGAGACGGTCGCGCCGATCAGGCTGTTTTCGATGTCGTCGGAATCATACATTCCCCACCGGCCTCTCGCTCGGCTGCGTCAAATGCCGCGCCACCATCACCCGATACCGCGCCATCTCGCTCGCCGATCGCTGCCGATCCGTCATCGGCGCCCGCAGCTCGCTCACGGCCAAGTCGATGAATTCCACCGCCTCGTTTTCCCCCATACCCTCCATCAGCGCCTCGATATGGGCGCAGATCAAATATCGGTGAGCCTGGCCTAGCCGTAGGGAACCCTCGGCGAGCGCCTTGGTTGAAAGTTTCGCCGTAATCCGCGCCAATTCGCTGAAATAGGCGTGTTCGTCGGGGGTGAAGTCGATGCGATCGTAGGCCATGGGCTAGGCCGTCTGCGACGATTTGGCCGCCTCGCTGGCGATTTCCATATCCATCAGCGCGCGAATGGTAAGCCGCTTGTCCATCAATTGCAGGTCAGGCCATCGGTCGCGAGGTATCCCGTTTCGCGAGGACCAAGCGTAAATTGTGCCCAGCGGAATGCCCGTCGCAAGATGTAGTGTTTTGGGGCCGCGGTCAGCGATCCATTGTCGAAAATCCATGCGAATGCCCTTGCGTCGTGTCAGGACATGCTATTATGGTCTGACAACCGAAGCAATACGGACACGAATGAAATGACCGACGAAGAGATCAACCAAATCGGCCGACACGCAGAGAAAATCCGCTACGCTGCATCGCGGTCTCGTTACGAGGGCGCCGTCAAGCGCGCGTTCCGGCGCCAAGCCATTCGGGAAAGCATCACCGCGATCAACGGGATTTTGGTTGCGTCATATGCGTCCGTGGCGCCGCCGGCCGAGGTGCGCGGATGACCATCACCGCCGCCGGCATTTACCCCGA
>JGI24890J29729_1000994_pt1 | contig 14238 bp, 17 predicted proteins | sample FreactcultureFD7_FD_29729 | JGI IMG/M metagenome (IMG submission 29729)
AGAATTCGCTTAAATTTCAAAAAAATTCGAAAAAACTTCTCACCAACGAAAACAAAAAAATTCTGCGTATTCCGCCCCGAGCGGGAAGGGCGGGCATAAAATTCGTTTAAATGGGTGTAAATTTAATTCGTCGCTCATAATAACAAATTTCTCGCTCAAAATTATTTCTCGCTCGAAAATACGATTTCATCGTTCAAAATTTTTAAACGCCTAAAAACACTAAAATTACGTTCAAAATTATTTCTCGCTCAAAAATTTGATTTCTTCGTGCAAAATTTCTCAACGCCTAAAAACGTAAAAATCCCGCTCAATAAAAATCACGCTCATAATAACAAATTTATCACCCAATTAAAAAATACGCTGAAAAACAATAAAAATTCACTCAAAAATAATCAAAATTTTCTCTCCTTATATAGTATATATAAAAAATATTTTCCTTAGACTTTTTCAATAAAATTCATTAGACTTTTTCAATAAATTTATAAAATATTTTTTGAAATTAAAACCGCAACCCGTCCAAAAATCAGGTTTTAATTTATTACGATATTTTTTATTGTAAAAGTCGCTTGAACTGTATTATTATTGTTATTAAACCTTTCTTTCTCTTCAATTCCCACGCCTCTATTACTATTTTTCACAACTCTTTTTAAACCTCTACACAATACTGAGGCTATTTTATCAGTGTGTAATTTCTCAAAAAAATTATACTGATTTTTTATTTCTCCTTTTTTATCTTCTTTAGAATAATCCGCCCCAATCTCTAAATTTTTATTATCAAAACTAAATTTATTAATTTCTTCATCAGTTTTATTTTTTTTATATTTCCCGTCTTCTTGTATTATTATATCTTCTTTACCGTTCAAAAATAAAGAATTACGTTGAACTCCTTTAAACCTTACTTTGCAATAATCAATTTCATTATTATTTATCATAAAGTGCCCGTGAAATTTTTTCTGTAAATAATAATTTACGTTATTGTCTTCTAACTCGTTTTCAAAACTCCCGAAAACCTTTGAGCCTTCCTCAAATTTCTTGTGTGTTTTATATCGTTCGTCAATTTCTTCTACCTCTTCCCAGTGTGGGACAATTTCTTTCTCGGCAGTTTCACGCCACTTTTTAAAACTTTTCTCGCCCATTTGGACGGAATCTGTATCCATATATAAACAACTTTCACGCCCAATTTTGCTAATTATATCGTCATACATACACGAGCGCGAATACGTATAAATTAAACAACCCAAATAAATTGGTTTTTGTTGGTTTATTATTTCGTCTTCTTCAACTTTATAAGATAAATATATTTCATCCCCTATTTCGTTTATTACGTTAATATTATATTTTGTAGTAAGTTTTTTAAATTTTTCTTTATCGTTAATTACTGTTGTTTTTTCTACGTGCAAACCCTCAATAACTTTACCACTAATACAATTCATAAGCAATTTATAAGTTTCACGCATAGCGCTATTATATAAAACACTTTTTGATTTTTTATAATCATCTTGTTTATTTTTTAATTTCATCCAATTTAAGATAAATTTAAATAATTTACACCCTTTTATTTTATCACTAAAAATAAAATTTTCTTCGTGTTCGATAATTTCAACAATAACACCGTATTTTTTCAAGTGTTCTATTTCGTGATTATTTATAAAATATCTTTCTAGAGGTTCGTAATTATCAAAATTATTTTCAATACTATCTCCAGCAGTATTAAAAACTTTTTGCGGATATATTGGCGGTAGATTTTTATTTTTTAGCGTTCTTTGGTCTATATTACACATAAACCAACCTATATTTTTATCAGGGTGTATATAAGTTTTTTGAGGTATAATATCTCCACAAGGATAATAGACAGGCGCAACAGCCATTAAATAAGGATATTGAGAACACCTATCTATACTAAAAACACGTTCAAATACTTTATTATTTGGCTTTCCGAATAAATCTACACGCCCAGCAACTTTATATTTTTGTATGAGTTTATATTTTTCTGTATTTAATTTAGGTAGTTCAACTCCTATTTGTTTTGCGTTTTTATTAAAAGAGGTATAGCCAAGAGAACCAATCGTTATTTTATCGGTAAAATTATATAAACCGCGCCCAAAATCAAAATCATCTTTTAATTCGAATAAAGATTTAAACCACTTACAAAATATTATCGCGAGTGAATATACGTCATTATTATTATAATCTTCTAATTTACTATTTTCTTTTAATTTACAAATAAATTGTTCTTTTGTTAAAGTATCGTAAAAATTTTGTATTTCATCGTGATTATATCCAGATATTTTAAAATATTTTTCAGGCACGCCAAAAGATTTGCAATTTTCACTCAAAGAGCCGGCAATAAATCGGTTCAAATCATATAGAGAGTGTGTATTGTTAATTTTAAAGTTTAATATTTGATTTCCATTAAATAATACGTTAGAAATTATTAAATTGTCGTCATCTTCCTTATAAGATTTTTTAATACCATCATATAGTATAAAATTATCAAAGTTTGCGCCGTTATAACTTACTAATACAATTTTCTTATCACGTTGAAATTCTTTTAAGAATTCTATAAAATTTTTATTGCAATTAAAACCTGTATTATTCACACACCTTTTTTTATCTTCAAAAATTTTCTTTGTGGTAGAATTATTTATATCAAAACCAGTATTATTTTTTATTCCTACTCCGCTAATTATTATTAGTTCCTCGTGCGATATATAAAAATACGATATAGAATAAGGATTTAGACAATTATTTTTATAATAATCAATAACAGTTTCGTAATCAAAAAATACGTAATATAAAACGTTTTCAATATCTTCTTTATTAATTATTTTTCTTTCTTCGTTTATTGTGTCTCCTTGGTATAATTCATAAGCAAAACCGAATTTATTTAATCTATATATTGTGCCTTTTGTATTACAATATAATTCGTTTATTTCAAAACTTTTTATTACGTCAATATGGTTTGAAATAGGGCAGAACAATAAATTATTAGGCGTATTATAGCAATTTGAAACCCGTTTTTGTATTTCAAAATCTGTTTGAGTTATTCTATAAAGTGCTAATTTTCTAATTTTATCCTTTATTTTTGTTTCCTTGAGTTCTGGTGTTCTTCTAGTTATATTAGCAATATTTAACTTACTCAAAATATTTGAATATATATTTATAGGAGTGCCACTATTTGAAATATATTTAGAGAATAAATCAAAATTTTCTGTGTGTTCTTCTGGTATATTTAAATTCAAATATTTAATACAATTTTTTAAACAATTATTTTTCGAATAACCTTGTAAATTATTAACATCAACAACCGGAAATATTAATTTGTCGCTCACTCCTTCCGGTCTTTCAATCTGTTGAACGTAAATTTTCACTGTATTATAAACTAATTGTGCTGTATTTGTATTTATTGGGTCGCTTCCGTATTGGCTACTGTTCCCGCTTTCCATCTGTCCCAAATCATCGTCAAAATATTCAAACCCAAAAACTAAATTATCAGGGTTAAAAGTTCTAAATATCGGTGTTCCTCCTTCTCTCCACGTTAAAGTATAGTAAGATAAAACAAATTTATTATTAAAAAGAATTCTTTTTTGCAGTTGTTGTAAAACTTCGTATAGTTCTTCTCGGCTGTTTATATCTGTAAAATTAACAACACCGATAAAAAACCCTACATCACTACGTTTTACTTTAAAGTCGATTGACTGGAATTTTTGATAAAATATATTGAAATTATCTATTTCTTGATTATACGGAATTATTTTCTCGTTATTATATTTATCAATACTCGCCTTAATACGATATCTGCTCGTATAATTATTTTTTACAAACTTATTTGTAAGCGGATTTTTAAAATACGGGTCGTTAGTAATAGGCATAACAACTAAATTCTTTTTTGCTGGTTGAGTGTTGATAGTTTTATTTAAACTTTGTAATAGTGTAATTTGTTGATTAGCCATAATAAAATTTTTTTAATCTTTATAATAAACTTAGTAAATATTTAATTCTTAAATTTATATAAGATTTAATTTGCTTGAAATTTTACGCGTTTTTTAGATAATATTTTTTATTGTTTTCAACTGATTATATAGTTTTTCTCGCCTAAGTTTAATTTTTACGATAGTTGTCTAAACAGGTTTCTAAAAATAATAATACGCTTATTTAAATTTATTTCTCGCTAACTTTTTTTGAATTTATTTTTTACGATAGTTTTTGTAAATTGAAAAAAACACTCAAAATTAAAAATTACCACTCAATAAAGGTTTATTTTCTTTTTGTGGTATTGGTATAGGATTTAAAATTTTGTTTTCATCAATAGAAAAATCTAATTTTGTCGGTGTTTTGCTTTCTACTGTTATTATTTCAAATCCTTTTGAACCGCAAGAACTTTTTTTAACGTGCGTCAAAATAGCTATTATTAGTGCTGAAATTGCCGAAATAATTGAAATAGTCGAAATAATATCCATAATATAATTATTATATATAGTATATTTTTATTCCCCTTTGTAGTTTTTCAACTAATTTATATTGTTCTTTTGTATTGGTGTAAAAGGTCATAAAATCTCCTTTTACTTTGATATAATCAATTTTAATTTTATCTAATAAATTTTTAGCGAATTGGCGATTTTCAACGCTTTCCGGGTGATAATTAATATCAAATTCTATAGAGTGAATATTGCTAGTAGAATTCATAATTTAAATATATTATATATTATATATTATATAATATTAAGAAAATAATAATTATGAATAAAAATTATATATCGAGATTAAATACAATATTTAAAATTGCTACTAGTAATAATTTTGATATAGAGCAACAAGAATTTAATATAAATTTACTAAATACGCCACAAAGTATTTTTATAAAACTAGAACACGCAAATATAAAAAATAAAAAACAATATATAACAGCTATAATAAGTTATTTAAAATTATTCAATAATACACAAAATTTAATAAGAGATTATAAAACCTTAACAAAAAATTATTTTGTGATATAGTATATAGAAAAAATATTATCCTTAGACTTTTTCAATAAATTTATTAGGTATTTTATTATTTTTTATTAATTCGCAAATATCTAAACAAACTATTTTATTTTGTTTTTTTGTTTCATAATATTTTTTTTGGTATTGTTGGCGCTTTTCTTTATATTTTGGGTCGTCTTTATTTCTTTCGTGGTATTCTGCTATTGCCTTTCTTGTATATTTGGGCGTTTTATACACTTTTTCGTTATCACTAGTAGGATTATTCATAATTTATTTAATTAGTTTAAATTATTTCTAAAATTTATTTCTTAATATTATATAATATTTAAATTCTTCTAGAATAAACAAATTAAATAAATTTTTAAAAAATTAATTATTATGAATAATCCTACTAGTTTAAAATATAATTTTGACGATTCCGCCTCAGTTTGTGAGGTAAAGAAAATATATAATAAAGAATATAACACAGATTTACAAATAACACCAAAATTTAATTTTTTTGATTTAATTGACACTAATAATAAATTTGTAATAGAGGTAAAACACCGTAGTATATATAGTTATACTTATAAAACTTCTATGATTGGAGAAAATAAATTTATCAAGGCAAAAGAATATAATAAACTAGGATATAATATATATTTTGTTATAAAGTTCAAAGACGGTATTTTTGAATACAAATATAATATAGACGATAAACACACAATTAAAGATTTAGCAGGGCACCAAAACGGGAAAAATTACGTATTTATTGATATTGAAAAATTTAAAAAAATTAGTTAAAATTATTTTTTCTTTGCTGGTGCTTTCTTCTTTGCTGGTGCTGGTGCTTTTGCTTTCGGTTTGCGTAGTGCTCTAGGCTTTCCAGTTCTTGGGTTTATATCATACTTATAATTTAAATTGTGTGGTATTCCTACTAGTTGTTTTCCTGATTTGTCGAAACCAGAATAAAAATTTAAAAGTGCATCAACTAAAGCAGATTTTGATTGCTTAACCTTTATATATTGGTCTAAATCGTGTTGCACGACTAAATTTTTAATTGGTCTATAGATAAACTTTCTAGTGTATCCGCTATATATTTACTCATAATTTTTTTATTAGTTTTGTGTAATTATTATAAATAAATATTTTATTTTCTATAAAATTAATATATTTGTATAAATTAAAACAAATTATTATAAACTCTAAAAACTTTTTATTATGGCTATGCTTATGGATTTGGCTAGTGATTTCGGTTTTGGTGGTGTCGAACTAGGAGGAGCCCGAACAAAAGGAAGCAAAAATAAAGTTCCTAGAACTCAGGCACAGTTAGAAGTTTTGCGCCAAAGACTAGCAAACGCACGAGCTGTTAAAGCACAAAATAAAGGACTAGCACCAGTAGCACAAGCAAAAGCGAAACGCGGTCGCCCTAGTAAAAAAGTAGTTCAAATTGCTCAAGCAGTTCAACACCTACCAGCACCGCTAGCCGTTGCAGTTGTTGAGAAAGAATTAAAAAAGAAGGCTAAAGCAGTCAAAAAACACAAGGATGACGCAATTTTACTTGTAAATTTACGTTCTCGTATTGCTAACCTTGCAGACCGTAAAACGGGATTAAATTATAAAACACCAGCGAAATTTCGTCGCGAAGTTGCACACGGTTTAACTTCTCTAGGTTATGGCGGCGTTAGTATGGGCGGGGAAGGATATTATAGCGAAGGAGACGAAGATATGATGGCTGGAGGTGCTATGATGAGACACCACAGAAAACCACACCACACTCGAGGAGGTTTTGACTGGGGAAAACTTGCTGAAACTGCTTTACCTCTTGCCCTTTCTTTTCTCTAAATTGTCAATCAAATAATTTATATATTTTTAATTATTCAAGTAATATTTTTCAAAATTTTTTAATATTTATATATTATAATACTAGTAAATTATGACTTTAATTTTAGGACACGTTGAAGGGGCAGAACCTATAGCGGATATATTCAAACGAAACACTCTAGCAGGTCAAGTTTGTGTTTTACCTGATGAGGATTTAGAAGAAGGAGAAAAAGCACTAACAAAAATTCGCTTAAACGTTGAAGATGAATCGTTTTTCCCTCATATTAACGATTTTTTCGCCACTAATCAAACACAACGTATATATATATCAGGAAGCACAGGCACCGGAAAAACAACTTTTCTCGCTCAATATATAATTAATTTTCATAAAAAATATCCAAAAGCAAAAATATTGTTTTTTAGTTCGAAAACTCAAGACACTATAATTGATAAATTAAAATTCGTTGAAAGAGTTAAAATTAACGAGGATATTTTGGTAAATCCTTTTACCTTAGAAGAAATAACAAAAAATAAGAAACCTGTTTTAACTTGTTTTGACGATATACAAGACTTTTCAAGTAAAAAAATAAATAAAGAAGTTGAGCGACTTTTGAACGAAATTCTACGGAATGGACGTTCTTTTGGTGTATATTGTATTTATACACACCATCAGCCGAACGACTATAAGGAAACTAGAAATTTAATTTTTGAGGCTTCCCACTGTGTAATATATCCAAAAAGAAGCGCAAAAGGAACTTATGATTATTTTTTAGAAAAGAAGTTAAATATTAATAAAAAGAATCGAGATTTAATAAACAATTTGAAATCTAATTTTGTTTGTATAAAAAAAGATATTCCGCAGGCAGTAATTGCGGATAAATATATATTATTACTATAAAGAATTTATTTATTTATTATGAATCAAAATAATTTATTATATTATCCGTTAAACGGTCAGGAAATTTTGGCTATAAATCCCGGTGCGAAATTGATAACTTACGATAGATTAAATAACGTTTTTGATATAGAAGACTTATTTAAAAATACAGACAAATTAATTATATTATATTTATTACGTAGCCGAAACGAGGGGCACTGGGTGTGCTTATTCAAAAACGAGCAAGGATTTAATTTTTTCGATAGTTATGGAAAATTGCCAGATTTTCAAGTTGATTGTTTAACACCTTTAGAACGAGCGGACTTTAACGAAAAGAAAGGAAGATTAAAACACTTATTAAGAAATTATGACGTTTATTATAACGATTATAAATTTCAGCAAAAGGGCACTATGGTTTGCGGTTGTTTTGTTTCTCACAGATTAAATAATTATTTGATGACTGACGAAGAATACACAGAAGAACTAAAAAAAATTTACGACCCTGAAAAATTCGTTGCCGAATATTGTTTAAGAAAATTAAAAAAAGTCGGGAAAGCCTAAGGAATTTTATTGAAAAAGTCTAAGGAAAATATTTTTTATATATACTCTATTGCAAAAAAGTTTTTTGTTAAGGTTTTACCGTATATAGAAAATATTATATAAAATTTATAATTTTTAAAATTTTTCAAGATAAATATATTTATAAATATTAAACTAAGTAAATAATAAATATGACTGATACTCTATATTATAATATTTCAATTGATGCAACAAGCCCGCAAACTAGCGGGATAACAAAAGGGGCTGGGGCTCTTCCTGTAAATCCTAATATAGTCGCAAACAATTCTCAGCCAATCGTTGCAAATCCTCAGGAGTGGTATGGCTCTATAATTCGTTTTTCAATACCGTGTTTTACTGTTCCGTTAATCCAATTTTTAGTGCAAACACCTATAATAACACAAGCCGACACACTAAACGGAATATATAGTTTCACTCTATCTTATAACGGAATATATAGCGACCAAATATATTATCAGTTTATACCGCAAATAGAAGACGCGCCACCGCCTCAATATCCGTCAACAACACAAGACTTCTCAACGTATTATTATTTTCTTTATTCTTATGGAGTTTGGATAGATTTTCAAAATACGTGCCTATTAACAGCTTTTAATAATTTAAAAAGTAAAGTAGGGGGCGCGCTAGATACTGCAAACCCGCCGTATTTTTATTATGACTCAGCAACACAGCTAATAAGTTTATACGCCGATAAGGCTTATTTTGATAATTCTTTACCGACGCCAGTATATATTTATTTTAATACAGTTTGCCAACAATACTTCAACGGATTTATTTATAACGAAAAAGCGGTTGGAAGCGCAAACGGTGCCGATTGTTATTTTATCGTTCAAAACTATCAAGGAAATAATTTAAAAACTATAAACTCTGTCGAATATATCGTTATGACACAAGAATTTATTTCTTTGGCGTATCTTTCACCACTTAAAAATATACTTATTACAACTAATATGAACGTTAATAGCGAAATATTCTATTTAAATTCCGGCACAACAAATCAAAATAACAATTTTCTTAACGTATTAACTGATTTTATACCCGACCTTTCAGGCGGAAACGAAGCAGGAATTGGTAGTAAAATTTTTATTTATAACGCTCCAAGCCTATATCGTGTTTTCGAATTTAAATCAAATACACCTCTTTATTCTGTTTCACTCGGTATAAGTTGGGTCGACCAGTTGGGGAACGTCTATCCCCTCTACTTAAACAAGGGAACTATAGCAACAATAAAAATGATGTTTGTGAAAAAAACAGTTTTTAATAAATTTCTTTTATAAATAATTTTTTAATTTCCTAAATTTTTATAAATTTTAAATATTTGTATAAATTAAAAACAATTATAATAAATTTTTAAACTTTCCAAGGATGATGCAACACGTCTCAAAAATTGTAGATACCCGTTTAGGGGCTCACAGTAATCAAACTGTAAATTACGTAGCCGAACAGGGGGCTATGAACGTTGTTTATTTAAAAGTTCAATCAACTTCTAGTTCTACTACTTCGACAAATTGGAATTTGAATAATATTGCTCAATATACTTGCAGAGATTCCCGTTTAAACGTTTCAGGAGTAATTAATTTAAGTATGACTTTAACAAACTCAACAGGGGCGGGAATTAAAGCAATTCAGGCGGATAATTTTGGCTTGAAGTGCTATGCTTATAATCGCTGTGTAAATTCAATCACCCATCAAATAAATCAAGCCACGGAAAACTACAATAATAATCAAATTATTGATGCGATTAGCCGTATTAGTAGCGATAGCGAAAACGTTAATTTTTATGATAATAACCAACCAGACTTAACAGACACTTATTCCGCAGCGACTGGAACCAATATAAACCCTCTTGCCTCTTATTCCTCAACAATTCAAGGGGACGGAGTTTTTAAACCAAGAACACTAAATTATACTATTGTCTCAGGAACCACAATACCCGCTAACACTACCGCAACTATAGTCGTTCAAATTCAACTATACGAACCTATCGTCAGCCCTTTTAGTAATATCGGTAAAAAGAATAATGAGGGTTTGTACGCTATCAACGGCGAAACAATAAATTTAACTTACGTAAGCGATATTTTTAATAATATGTTTAGTTATTATGCCCCTACCGGTCTTACTCTAAACTCAAATACAGTAAATTTCGGTTCTACTTTGACTCTAAATTGTATTTATTTAACTCCTTACGCTGAAATGATACCACAAATACCCAAACAGTCCGTATATCACTATAATTATTTTCAAACTTTCACAAATAATATTGGCGCTTTTCCCTCTGCTGGGAATGCTGGTTCAGTTCAAACCGTTTCTAGTCAAACTATTTCAATTACTAATGTGCCAAGCAAAATTTTAATTTATGCTCGTTTGGCTGATGGTTCCCGCTCTGCTAGTATTCCTGATAAATATCTTTCTATTACTGGCGCTCAAGTTTCTTTTGATAACGGACAAAACGTTCTTCAAGGTGCTAGCGCCGACCAATTATATGATATTTCCGTTCGAAATCGTCTCGTTATGCCTCGTGCTTGCTGGAAACAACAAAGTTTAAATACTTCAATTTCCCCCCCTTCTCTCTTCGGTTGTGGCTCAATTCTTGTTTTAGACCCTGCGTTAGATTGTGGTCTTCGCCCTGATATTACGACTGGTTCCCCAGGACGTTATATATTTCAAGTGCAAAATTTACAAGTTCAAAATAATACTGGTGTTGATTTTGATAACGTAGTTCTTTATGTTGTTTGCATAAACGACGCTGTTTTAGAGAGAAACGGTAGCGAATATCGTTCCTATTTGTTAAGTATGAACGATGAACTTTTTAAGGAGTCTAAAAATCTTCCCGCAATTTCTCAAGAACTTTATAATAGCCAGAAAAGCGATAATTTATTTTTAAGTGGTGGCGGTAAATTTGGAGATTTTTTCAAAAAGGCTTTAAACGTTGCTAAAAGTGGTATAACTAAGGGGCTTAATTATGCTATGTCTCACCCAGAACAAGTAAAACAAGGTGTTGAAATTGGCAGAAAATATCTAGGTGTTGGCGGTGCTCATCCTCTACCTGTAAACCCTCGCCGAAATATGGATTTATTTTTTGAATAGATAATTATTTTATTTCGTTTTTTCTCTTTTAAAAAATTTTTTTAAGTTTATTGAAAAAGGTTAAGGAATTTTATTGAAAAAGTCTAAGGAAAATATTTTTTCTATATACTCTATCGCAAAAAATTTTTTATAAGGTAAAATATTATATAATATTGAAAATTTATTAAAACTAATAAAATAAAATATTTAGTAATAGTAATAGTAATAATAATAATAATTTTTGAATATGTCTATTAACACTATTATTGATAATAGTAAGGTTTTAGAAGAATTAACCGTTGCAATTGTTGCAGGTTTTACGGGCGGAAGCACTGGACCGACTGGCCCCGCTGGTTCTACTGGTTCGACTGGTGATATTGGCCCCACTGGTTCGACTGGTGATATTGGCCCCACTGGTTCGACTGGTGATATTGGTCCCACTGGTTCGACCGGTGATATTGGCCCCACTGGTTCGACTGGTGATATTGGCCCCACTGGTTCGACTGGTGATATTGGCTCTACTGGTTCGACCGGTGATATTGGCCCCACTGGCCCCGCTGGTAGTTCTGCTGTAGGTGCCTTTACTTATAATAGTTGGGGTGTTTCTAATTATACTCCTGAAACTGCCGAAACGGTATATTTGTTCGGTGCTACAATAAATAATTTAACAATCGGCTCCGGAACTTACATAAGTTTAAATTGCACTTTTAGGATAAATGCCGATATTGGTCTTCCTGCGACTGTTGAAATTCAATTCCTTCAAGGTACTACCGCTGTATGGACTATAAACACTCAAATAGCCGATTTAAATCCTGTATCGAGAAGTTTTTATTTCGGCTGGGTTCCTACCGCGACTAGCGAAGGAATATATATCACTGCTAAATTAGCGGGAGGGAGCCTATCAACTGCGGATTCAGATTATTTCACCTATAATATACAAAATATAATTCCGGCTTAATTAATATATTTGATAATAATAATAATAATAATAATTTTTGAATATATAATATGGAAACAACTAGTTGTTGTAAAGTTTGCGAAAAACGAATAAAAGATAACAAAATTTTAATAGAAAATTTAGAAAAAGAAATTAAGGAAAAAACAAAGTTTTTAAATTTTTTAAAAAAAGATAAAATAATATCTAATATTTGGGTTGAATATACCTAATTACAATATTAAATCGTTTTTCAGTATCTTTAATTGATTGTTCTAAAGTCTTTTTATTCCAAAGAATCCAACGAGCCCAAAAACCCGCCGAAAATCTACCCGAATACGCCCAATTCTCTTTCTTATAGTGGCGTAAAATATACCTATCTCTTCGTAAAACGTCTTTGTGGTGCAAAAAATCGCTATAACCAGCGGAACCGAACGAGATTGATTTAAATTTATCCGTTTCAAGATTTTTATATATTATTGTGTATTTTTTATTTTGTTTTTCACTTTTTACTAAATAAAATATTTCCATAATATAATATAATATAATACCTAACTATTACAAATATTTTTATTATGCCTTATAATATTGTTAGATATCCCGAGGGGTATTTTGTAGTATCTAGCGAAACAGGAAAAGCACACAGCAAAAAACCGATATCACTAAATAAAGCAAAAGCACAATTAAGAATATTAAATAGAAAATTGTTAGGTGGTATAATTGGCGAAATCCCCGATAGTAAATTATTAGCCTATAAATCACAAAAAGCGATAACACAAAGAGCGAAAGAAGTTTTAAATATACTCGCTTTTAAAAATATACCTGAATATTTGGAAAGTGTAATAACCGTTCAAGGTTCTTTTAATTTTCCTATATATCCGTATTATAGCGATATAGACTCAATAAATAGAGTTAATATTAAAGATAATTATAAAAATTCTGTTATTATTTTTTACAATCATATTGTAAAAGTTGCTAAATACTTGAAAACAAATAATAGAGGTTTTCTATTTAGTGATTTAAAAGCTGGTTTATATAAAGATACCGGAAAGGGTATTCACTGGACTAATGACGATATTTTACGCGGTGAAAAAGAGGGATATAAATTAATTAATTGTATTCAGGATGATGGATATTGCAAAATTGACGTTATAGTCCCCTATTATGGGCGATATATTGAGGTTTCCCTAATATGGAGCGTAAATAGTTTAGACGGAATAGTGGGGCAAATTCCGCTCACTTTAGAAGATTTTAAAATACAAATTAGAAAAAGTTATTATGAATTAATTGACGAAGGAAACTATTATAAAGCAATAAAACGGTTATATTCACTTTCAAGACTTAATAAAGATATTCCCACAATTAGAAAAATTGAACCACTTTTAGTTTCCAATTTAGGGAAATTAAGCACAATTAAAAGCGATTTAGCAACTATAAAATTAATTATTGAAAACGGATATTATCCAACTTTAAACTATATTAATATAGAATTTAATAAAATTAAAGAGGGTGTGAGCACTATTTTAGACGTTCCTATAAATTATAAGGCTATATATATTACAATTGATAACCTTTATGAATTATTAAGAAATCATAAAATACCTGAAGTTATTGAAGAAATTGACCGCCTTATTGATTTAATAGGGAAACAACTAAGTAAAGAAACAAAAAGATATTTAATAAAACACAATCTAAATTTTAAACCTTAATATATTATAATATGGAAAACGAATTTATAAATTATTTAGATAGTATTATAAAACAACTTGAAATACTTAAAATAAACGCAAAAAAGGAAATTGAAAGTGAATATTTTAATCTATATTGTATTAGTGATAATATGCAAATTTATACACTTGGAGGAAGAAAAAGAAAAAGAGATAATTTATCTAAGTTTTAATTTCAAAAAATATTTTATAAATTTATTGAAAAAGTCTAATGAATTTTATTGAAAAAGTCTAAGGAAAATATTTTTTATATATACTATATAAGGA
>JGI24890J29729_1000995_pt1 | contig 14220 bp, 8 predicted proteins | sample FreactcultureFD7_FD_29729 | JGI IMG/M metagenome (IMG submission 29729)
AAGAGGAGTGTTGCGACAGAGGGAGCAAAGAGGGGTAGCGACCTTGCGTCGATTCATCGGATTAGCTGTCTAATTTTACGACCAAGCGTGAAAAAGTAGCTCACAGATGCTGTAGAGCCACAATCGAGCCCTAGGTTCCAAGTAGCAGCGAGACTGAACCGTTCCAAGTTGAGAGTCGAATCCGTGCCGAGCCAATCCCTTACATGACTGCAAGAGCTTGTTGAAGGGGTCGGAGCTTGAGTTGGAGGTATCAGTGTAGGATAAGAGGGTAAAGGTGGCTGTACTAGCGTTGTTGTAGTCGTTTGAGCCATCTTGAAATCGAGTTGAAGGAGTCGAGCTAGAGAGTCCAAACAGAAGGCTTGACCACGTTGACCGCCTTGCTAAGGTTGGAATATAGGTGATGGTTGTACTCTAGAGGTCAGGGGTGGGTTTCAGCGTGACGAGTGGATGAAGCAGAAAAACCGTCATCTCGCTGGATTCGCAACTTTCAACAATCGCTCGAATTTCGAGTCAAGCAGCTCGCGGGAGGTTCACAAACGTGCAGATTCCATCCTTCCAGCTCGGTCTGCGTAAGTAGCGGAAAATCGCGAAAGCTTTCAGCGTTTCTTTGCAAGATTTCGCTCGCTACTCTCTTCCGGACCTGGAGGCACTCTCGGACGTCTAATACGTGCGACAGCGTCGAGAAACGACGGACAGAGTATAATGCTGAAACAATGCAGAAGGGTATCGATAAAATCAAGGGTATCGAGAAAACCGAGTTGATGTTGGCTCGACGAGGGACCTGTGCTAGACTCCTGCTCATCATTCGTTCCTGTTCCTCCTATTGTCCCAAAAGCCTTTCCCATACGAGACGCAAACCTCACTCCCCTTCTCTATCCCATGAGGCCCGGCGAAAATCGCCATTCTGACCCCTTTTCCTTTCCCTCCCGGTAAGTCCCAGCTCCTTAGCTCAAAGACGGCGTTCGCTCGAGGTAATCCAGTCCCTCTGTAATCATTGACAAATCTCGCTTCTCCTCCTTGTTTCGTTGCATCGATTCCTATCGTTTCGAATTCATTCGTCGTTCCTCCGATCGGTATCCTCTCCAACGACAAGTCGTAGTCACTCGTTTGATCGGCTTCTCGTTCTAGATGAACGACTCCAGTATAATCCCTCAGCCAAGTCCGTCTTTCGATCTTCTTGCCCGAATTGTTGAACAATCCTGACTGTCCTTTAGCCGGATGATCAGGGGATGAGATTGCCCGGATTTGCAGTTTCGGTGGAGGGTTTGGAAGGGAAGATGGAGGAGCTGGAGTACAGTAAGTTTGACGAAGGTGAGCAGGAAGGAGTCGAGAGGGTGAGGGGGTTTCAAGGTAGATCACGGATGAAGGGAAGTTCGGTGGTGGTTTGTTCGTTGATGGCATACGACGAAGAAGCGATAAAAAGTTAATGGGAACAAGAGAGAGAGCCGTCACGTCGTTGTCGATCTTTTTCGAGAGAGTTTCTCGGAGCAATTTCCGCGTGTCCTCATCTGCCCTTCACTTGAGTTGCACAGCTGTCTGGAAACGTGAGTACTAGCTTATGTACTAGCCAAGCTAAATACGGGATTCCAGAGTCTCACTAATATTTCCAACTCGTCTCACGCTAGCGTTCCCCTTTCAAAGTCCCATCCACCTCAACACTTTGCACCCGTTCTCTCTTTCGGATTAAGGTCAGTAGTTGGACTGGAATCGTATCAAGGTAGCTCAGCGGAGACAGGTGAGCCAGTATCCCTTTCCTTCCCCTCTCTTCCCCTTCCAACTTGAACGCGGTTGCCATTCGCGCTAGATCTCCTCGCCCTCTTCGACCTGCAGGCTGACTTCCAATTGAGCTGACATAGCTCTCGCTCGAGTATGAGTACCTCTTCCAGGCAAGTGGACGGAGCACCTTCATCACGGAGTCCCTTCCCCTTCCCACTCGCTTCAACTTCTTCGACTCCTCCCCCTCCTATCCCACAATCACAACATCAGACTTCTCAACAAGAGGAAAGGTATCTACCGCCGGGAGCTGCCTATGCAAATCGTTCCTCCCCTCAACCTCTGCAGCAGCACCGCACTGACAATTCCTCATCACCTTCGACATCACAACTACGAGATCAAGCTTCTTACTCGCAATACGATCAGCGACAACAAGACTTCGATCCCGTACCTCGACCGTCGAGTCAACAACAGCAGAATCAGCAGAAGAGTAGCAAGATGTTACAACTTCCGACTCTGTCAATCGGTTCAGAACGACCACTCGTAGAATCCTCTGAATGGCCTACCGGTTCCTCCCCTCTCACTCACAACAACAGTCCTTATCCTGCATCACAAACTCCTACTTCCGACAACAACCCTTCCAATTCTGCTCTTCCCCCACCAGTCCCCTCTCTCCCACCAATTTCGACTGCTCCTTCTTCCCCAGCTTTCGCCGGTATCCCTTCCGGTCGAATTCAGTCGTCTTCGGCAGCCTCCTCCCCTCGACAAACTCAATCAGCTCATTTCCCTTCTTTCGTCCCATCACCCAATTTCTCCTCGACGTCAAACAATCCAAGTCGAAACGAAGATCGAGGGCCTTACCCACCTCACGTGAGGAGTCAATCGACTGGAATGATGTTTGGGAGAAGTCAGGCTGCGATGGATGATGGAAGGGAAGAAATGTCTGAATTCTTAGCAGTCGACCGATCTCAACTTCAGACTCAGAATCTACGGGCTCCCATCTCTCGAGAACAATCACTGTCTCCTGCGAATCGACCACTCTCGGTAGCCGATATGGTCGTCGGAACTCCACCACCTGAAGCTACTTCACCCATGGCGTACGATAGGCGATCTTATCTCGAAGATTCAACGACTCCCGTCACTCCTAGTGACATGGCTGGGATCGGTAGAAATTCGATCATTCGTTCAGCCGGAGGAGGTGCCAATGATGGAGGTAGGAGACAAGGTTCGGCGAGTCCAACGACGAGTACGAAACTTCAGTTGGCTCCTCAACCTCAAACCCCTCGAGAGATCATTCCTGCGACTCTCTCCCCTCAACAACGGAATTCGATCTCGGCTTTCCAACAACTTCAAAATTCGGGAGGAGGAGGAGGAGCGACTTCACCTTTACCACCTCATTTGATCCCTCAACCTGAAGTTTGCGTCGAATGTATGATGAGGGATCGAGATATGGCAGATGTCGATGTTACTACTATGGGAGTTTGGGATAGGGATAGTGATGTCGATTGGAAAGAGCAGTTGAGGTGGGAAGAAGAGAATCCAGAGTTCTCACCGCCGTCGATTGGTTCACATCAAGGAAGTGTAGAACATGTCACAGGAAGTGTCGGAAGTCAGGAAAGTGGATTCGGGGGTAGGAGGAGGGGGAGTGCGGCGGCGAGTTATTCGAGAGAAAGTACGGGAAGTAGGAATGGTTTACAACAACAGCATCTGGAGAAGAGGAGGAGGCTAGGGAGGGGTCAAGCCCTGACGAGCGGAAATTTGAAAGTCCAGACAACAATGGTACGTTCTCCTTTTCTTGAAAGGGAATCAGTACAATCAACTAATCTCGCTTTTTCGAGTCATCTCCAGAGTCCGCCTGCAGCAGCTCATCGATGGCGTACTTTACAGAAGTTCCTCGCTACTCAGATTCATCTACTCGAACTCGATCGACAAGCTCGCGAAGCAGGGTTTAACCCCAGTAATTCCGACCAACGAAATCCATTCTCTCAAACAACTACACCTCGTACTCAAAGTCGAAGTCGGTCTTCTAGCGTTCAGCCAGCACCAACAGTAGCGCAGCAAACTACACCGATGACGACTACGCCAGAACCGTTCGAGCATCAACGTGAAGGAGGTCGAGGTCGAGCAAAGAGCGGGTCTAGAGGATACCTCGTCGACCAATCGAATCGACAATCGAGCGCTTCTTCCCTCTTCCCCCCTCAACATTCTCAATCCCTTCCTCAGCCCATCTCCGCGAATGCAGCATCGGGAACACCTCCTTATCCGACACATCCTCAGTACATTCACCCTTCTCTCGCTTCTTCCGGTGTATCGATCCAATCCTATTCTTACGGAGATCAACCCTGGCTTTCATCACAAGCTCGTCGCTACTCTTCCCCGTACATGAAAGATGGACTTCAAGGGACCTCTCCTCCGAAATCTCCAGCTCCCTCCGGTTCATCAATGCGATTCAATTTACCGAAATTCGCTCGTTCTACCACCGACCTTCGATCCATCTCCACCCCTCGCAGTATCTCTCCCGCTCGAAACAGTCTCAACGTCGATTACGATGATCGAAGGAGGTCTTCCTCGTTGTGGTCGAAATTCCGAAACTCGACGAGCAATCAATCCGTCCTATCGTTCAACCCTTCGGCGAGTATGATGGATATGCACCTCGGCTTGTCACAAGACAAGCATGGAGCAGGTTACGCGAGTTCGACGATCGGTGCTCTCGGAGGAGGAGGTCAACGAGGTTATTCTTACCATCAAACTCCTTACGATACATATTCGGGAGGATTGGGAGGAGGCGCTTTGAGCATGTCAGATCCTGCAGTCGCGAGACATGCCGAATTGAGGGAACGAGATCGAGCGTTGGCGAAGAGCCAGGCGAGTAGAGCGAGTGAAACGGCTTCGAAGAAGGACAAGAAGAAAAAGGGAATCAAAGGGTTCTTTAGTAAGCTGGTTGGAGGAGGTGGGAGCGGTAGTGACAAGGCGGAAAGTAAATCGCGGAATGGTCCTTATCCTCATTCGGCTCCTACAACTCCCGCTACTGAAGTTCCCTTCGCTCGAGGCGGAGGAAGACCAACAACGTTTGACGACGACGAACTCGCACCTCCGCCTCCTCTGTCTGCGCTCGCCAACGAACCGAGGTATCATCAACGATCTTCTTCCACCTCTTCAGTCGATTCCTTCACCACTGGTCCCTACACTCCTCCTCTTCATCCCGCAAACTTCCGATCGTCCTACACGATGCCTATGCCCCTCTCAAACTCGAACATCGCCAACGCAGCTGATCGGCAAAGTATCATTTCTTATTCCTCAGCTCGATCGAAACCTCCTCAGCAACCTCCTCACAACCCGAATGATCGATTGAACGCGAGCCGAGACAGCATGAACCGACCTTCGTTCGACTCCCTTCGTGAGCCACTCGCGGCGCAACGAATGAGCAATCCTATCGATCATCAACGGGACGAGCGAGGTTCCCCTGAAATCCTCGTCGACGAAGGAAACTCTGGAATGAACGCTGGAGGAATCGGAGGTCCCGATGGATCGTATCCAGCCTACCCTGTCCCACAACCTCGATTACAAAAGAGTCTACCCTCCCTTCCCAACGAGATGAGCCAATCTCAGCCTCGATCGTCTAGACAAGATTACCCGAATCAACCCCATCAAGGTAACTTCTACACGAGCTATCAACCTGGAGCCTCTCGATCCGCCTACTCTCTCGTTCAGTTCCCTTCTCGACCTCTGTCACCTCCCGACTCGGCAGACGAATCAAGATACGCTTCGGTCAACAGTCGTAACGGCCGGAAAACGAGGTCGACCGTGTTCTCTTTCTTTGGGAGGAAGAAGAGTGGAGACGCGATCGATGGAGCGAGTAGGGAGGATTTGACGAATCAGAGGGCAGCTTCGTTCGACATGGTTTCTCGGTATTGATTTCTAATCTCTTTTCACTCCTCTCCTTCGCCCCGACCTTGTTCTCCTCACTTTGTATTAGCTCTCCCTCTATCCGCTTCTTCTTCGTCTTGTCTTTCCATCCTGTCTTTACTCCCCATCGCAACCTCTTCCCTTTCGTCCCTTGTTCCTACTGCATTTTCACTCGCATTCTTCAGCGTGCCTCAGTCAAGATCGAGATAACGTATAAGTAGAACGACGAAAGTAATTGCAGTGCGAGGCGTGAACAGGTAGGAAGCGAGTAACAAGAAGGGAGGGAGAAAGAACAAGTTTGCGAGAGGGTCTTCGAAAGAACGTGAAAGTAAATCTGGCGAGAAACAAGGTAATCTAGTTGAATCAAGATGTGTCAAGAGGGTGAGGGAGAATCAAAAATGGGTGGGTATACATGCTTTCTGAAAGGGAAACAAGAAAAGAGGTCAAATCCTATCTATCCTGAGTGTCTATGATTTTGGGCAAGAAAGGAGGGAAGATCGAAGCTCTAGAGAGGTCCGCCTCGATAATTGTTGCTGTGATGATCTCCAATCGAAGACGGGGGAGTGTGATACCTCATCGGCTCCTGATTCGCAAAGGGGTCTTGGGGAAGACCAGGGGAACCTTCGCGAAGTGCTCCTCCAGCACCAGGTGCACCTCTGGGTTCCGCTCCTCCTCCGAAGCCAGAAGATCCTCCGAGGTTTGGAGAGCCGTTGACGCTAGGTGAACTGTATTGCGAAGGTGGATAAACGTTTTGAGGTGGAGGATAAGGAGCTGGAGAAGGGCCGAGGAATGGATCGTAATGCCCTCCGTGAGAAGCGTATCCACCTTGATCGATCATGGCAAGTTGTTCGTAACTCGCATCGTGATTGCCTTGACTCATGCTGAGAAGAGTTCCACTCGAGTAACGTCGATCTCCTCCTGCTCCTCCTCCATGGGTCCCGTTCGCCATAAAAGGTTCCGAAGTATCCCATTCATCACCGTCGTCTCCGATACCGGCTCCTCCAGTGCGGTGAGTGTCGAGAGGTTTGAGAGTCGAAGTGTTCGTCGAAACGGTTTGACCGTCAGGTTGAAGTTCGGGCCATTTGATCTCGTCCAGGTTCTCATCGAGGTTCGAGAATCGTCTTTGAGTCATGCGGTAGATGACGTAAGCTCCAGCGAGGACTGCGACGATACCCTGCGAAGTAGGAAAGTTGAAAGAACGATGAGCAAACTAGTCGATAAAAGCGAGCAGTCTTTCGAGTCGACAACAATAGGCGATTCTAGGACTTACTCCTACGACACCACCGACGATACCCCAAACTTTGCCCGCGTTACTTCCACCATCGTTCTGTTTAATCGGAACGGCGCTCGCACTTTGTAACGTTCCCGTCGAAGTTTGGACTGAGCCATCTGCATTCGTGATAGTCGAAGTGAAGGTGATCTCGAAGGAACTGAGAGCTGTGTAATTGGAGAAAGGATCAGTCAAATAAGGTCCAAGTCTGAATCTGTTCACGAAACTCACAACTCGAAGCGGCAGAATCCGAAGAAGCTGCACTCGAATCTGTCGGGACCGTAGCGGCGCTCGTAGGTGTTGTCGCTGCTGTCGTAGGCGATGTCACAGGAGTAGTAGCGCTCGTTTGAGCAGTGTTCGAAGTAGGTTGAACCGGAGTCGTACTAGTTTGTTGTTGTTGCGTCGTTTCCGATGTAGGAGCTGGCAGAGAGTAAAGGTCAGTTCAAGTTCTCCTATACTCTACGAACTTGCTAGATCCTTGCCCATCGTTAACTCCGTTTTGCACCGCCTTTTTTCCTCGCGAACGCGGATCGCGTTCCCATCAACCCACTTTTCACATATTTCCCTCGTGAATCGTGGGCCGAGACCGAGATATGACTGCTGCATAGAATAGAGAATGTTGCTCACCTGGTTGTGAAGTAGCAGGAGGTTGAGTAGAAGAAGTCGGTTGCTGTTGAGTGGTCGATTGCTCTGCAGCCGAGGTCTGTGCCTGAGTCGTAGTTTGCGAGGTGGTAGCTTGTTGCTGAGTCGTCGCAGGATCGGCAGCAGCAGAACTAGCAGGTTGTTCACTCGTATCACCGCTTCCCGAACTTGCAGAATCTGAACCACCTGTATCTGTTCCTCCTGTTGAAGGTAATCCGCCAGTAGTATCTTGTCGCCTGACCCTAGCAAATCTTTGCACTGTTCCAACTACCTTCTGTCCTCCTTGTAGCGGGTTCGAGGTCGAGAGAGAGGAGGAAGAGGATTCAGCGACGGTTGACTGAAAGAGAAGGGCGAGGGCGAGCGAGATAGGTAGGGGGGATAGCCGCATCGCTGCTGCTGGAAATGAGAGTGAGGATCGGGCTGGATCTGTAGGATTTTGGTGTAGTTCAAGGTGGAGGGTTCGAGTGAAAAACAGGAGGAGGAAAAAACTGCGGGAATTCGCACCAACTTCTCGCAACTCTAGAAACGACCTTCTCTCTCTGTACAGTACTCTCTTTGCGATGAATCTATTCACTAGACGTTGTTGCATTCGGTCTTTCGCAGGAAATACCTCAATTTTTCACCGCTTCTCATTTTCTCCGTTCAAATCCGTTCGCACTCAGCCAACGGACGCGTTTCTAAAGGCGCTACCGCACGGAGCTGAACACCTCGACAAGAGGTCGACTATGAGACGGCAGGACGCCTCGTTTTGTGAGGATTTACGAGAAATCGATTCCTCCAACCGTTGCGGTTTTCGCGTTGCGATACATAAAGTGTCACGATTTGAATCGAATAAGTGTATGCCGAAAGGATGACGATCTGCCGATGCAATGAGAGCAAAGCCATGTGTCTGATTCACAAACTCAGAGTCGTAGCGTGCTTTAGAGCGAAAGCGAAAAAACGTCGATGCTTCGTCCGTGAAACGACGCTGCTTGTGAATGTACGCCTTTGATGAGTTCGAGACGCGGCTCTGACAGTGGCTTCGCTGTACTGGAGAAGAGTGTCGTTTCTGAACAATCTCTGCGACGAACGGCACTGATCCGTCGAGCTTTTACAAAGTTTCACCTTCTTCGTGACAATGCCCGTTACCAATACCATTGTTGAACCTCAAATTTGCACAGATATCGAGTAGACTAACCGATGACACGGTCTGTCGCTCAACGCTCAACGTCTTTGAGGTGTTTGACGTCGTCCGAGGTATCCGCTCCCGCTCGAAAAGATAGGATGAGTCGAGTACACATGAGAGACTTGAGCACAGTCGATGGGTATACGTTGATATTGGACAAAGATGGGTCGTCCTCTGTCAAGCGATACGGTCGAACAAGGAGAGAAGATGGGAGATTAGCGATAGGACATAACCGAGTGGAATGATTTTGAGGTAAAGAGAGCGATAAAAATACTCACGAGGGCATAAATAGATATTCGGGATATCTACTGCTACGATCACGGCAAAGTACGCCACTCCACTTCAGAAGTGCGCGCGTTAGACGGTCCTGTGGCGGTAACGATGGAAAAAGGACGGCTTACTCTCGTGCGAGTCGCTTCATGAGCTTCATGCTATGACTCTTACGGCTGATCCATACGTGTCTGCCGATGATGAGAGCCAGACAGAAAGCGTTGTAGATCAATGAGGGCATCCAGCTTTGTACCGAGAGGAATTCAGCGCGTGCGAGATTGTCGAAAACAGCTCACGACTCACTAAAGCATAGCGTTGAGTTTGGGCCAAGATACGGGATCTCCGCACGTACATCCATTGTAGCCTATGAGATCGCCTAGGGCAGGTGGCAAGGAGATAGCTGAGCATGAGGGTTGATTCGTCAGTCTAATTGTGTCCTATGAGCGATCTGTAGAGAGGCTCACGTCGAAGTCGAGATCCTGCGCCTATCATAGTCGCTGCTTCCAATGTAAACAAACCAATTAATCTGCCACGAAAGATGAAGTCAATGCAGAGTTTCGAACTGGCGAGCACGAATCGACGTACAGACACAAGATTCTTCTGTTTCCAGCATAGATTGCGAGCACTCTGATAGAGACAACCACATCACATAGACTAGACAGTCCGAAAAGGTTTGAGCTCACAATGCTTTGAAACGAAGAAAGTGAGATCTGCTTACAGCATAGTAACGATGTTGTTCATTCCGAGAATCCAAAATATCTTATCGCACGTTGCTGGGGTCATGTCGAAAGTCGAAAAGTCAGTCTCGGTCTGCCTTCGCAACGAGTTCATCGCAAAATGAGCGTACCGTTTGGAACTCTCGACAGCGCCACCGCTGCCCCGACAATGCAAGCCAATAGAGTCCAGTACTTACTAGGAGGATGCACACAACAAGGTTGAATCAGGACGACAGTAAAAGATTGGTGAAGAGAGAAAAGAGGGGACTGACTTTGCTATGTAGGCGACTTTTAGCTGAGTCCATCGCTTGTCCATCCAGATATACTTGACCTCAGCACGGAGCGTAGAGAGCTGCATGGGATGTAGAGCCGGGTTAAGGAGAACTCAGCGCTTACAAGGCGGTGAGAAGTTCGAAAGAGGAGATCATACCGAATCCCACACAAGAATTCCTAAAAGTGCACCAAGATACCGTGTTGACACGGGTACATTCTTGATGAGGTTCGGGAGACTGAGTACTAACATTGCGCTAGAGCGTCCGAAAGAACAGATTCAAGGCGGTAGTCGCTGATGGGAGCGCTCGATCAAGAAATGGCTGAGCGGACGAAGCGTCGAGAGCCAGAGAGCTGTGTTGTAGGTGTGATGGAGAAGAAGTTGAATTGAGGGTGCCGCTTCCATATCTCGTTGTTGATGAGGACTCTTTCGGACAATTAGAGGCGAACGAGACGATTCGAAGAGTCAGAATCGAAATCGAAATTTCCGGATCCGATAGTGCCTCGAAGCATTCTCCTTCTCGATGACATACGGAACTCGTCGGTTCCGCAGAGAGGTCACGAAGATTACCGAGGAACTCGCTACAGCAGAGAAACATTGTGTAAGGAAAGTTGCGTGAGGAAAGTTGGAGAGTGGTTTGGGCGAATGTCATCACTCACAATTACGTCTGCGTTAAGCCACATTCGCTCAGTCATAGTGCAAAGCGACAGTCTTCGGCAGATCTACTAAATCCTTCTCGACGTCCCAGAAACTCGCGTGAAGGTGTTCCAATCTCGGTAACGTCCCTCCTACACCCTTGAGGAAGTCTGGTGGTAGCCAATTGACTCCCAGTACTGACAAGATCCGCACGGAATCGAAGAGTGGAATCGAGAGTGCGGTTCCTGTCGTGCTCGTGGTGTGATCGAGACGGAGGGATGAAAGGAGTGGTGCATGGGGGGAAGAGAAGAGGTAGAGGAAGGACTGTGAGAGTGTTGCCGAATTTAAGTCGAGTCGAGTGAGATGAGGGAAGTGTATTTCGAGTTTGATCGCGAGGTCGAAGAAACGAGTAGTGAGGGAGGGGGAGCGAATCATGCTGAGGGATTGTAGGATAGGGAAGGAGGAAGATAGGTCTGGGTCTTCCAATCGTGGGTGATCGAGTTGGTCTTCGATGGTGAGTTGCGTGATCGAGGATGAAGAGAACAGGTTCCACGATACAGGAGGAATAGTTGGGCCGAGTCGAGCGATTCTGAGAGCGGGAACATCCGCCGGATCGATAGTTGGGCTTGCTACAGTACCGTCCCGGAATCGGAGTCTCCAGATAGGATGGACGAGGATGAGTGTCGAGAGTTTGGAGAGAGGATGCCAATCTCGTTCGCCTTCGAATCGAGGAAGGAAAGCAGGCAAGAGGTAGGCGTCGGTCGAGGCGTGCTTGTGGTTGCAAGATTGCAAATCAATGGATGTTAGAGCTGTAAAGGTGTGGCCAAATCGATTCAGGCTGAAGAGGATTCGAAGGTGAGAAGCCGAATAAAGAGTTAGACTAGAGAGGGTTGACGAAGAGCTTTTGAGGAGTCTGAAGACGCTCTGTAGCTGTTGCGACTCGTCGGAGCTTGCACTTGTTCCCGTCCACGTGAGAGAGCACCTTTCGAGGCGAACTTGCTGAAGTAGGTCGAGACTTTCGCAGAGTAGCGATAAATAGTCGTCGGTCCAGTACTGTATCCTCGTCAATACCAGTGTCTTGATACCTCCTCCTCCTCCTTTCGCTAGTACTCCTCCTTTCCCGAGTCTTCCTTCTGCGTCGTACGTCTGCTTCACCCTTTGCGAAGCTTTCTCCGCCCAGAATAATGCCCTTTCCTCCGCTCTCGGACCGTCAATCTCGCCGTCGAGGTGCAGAGAGTTCCATAGAGTTGATGTCGATCTCGTGGCGGAATTGAAGAGCCGACTAACGTGGGAGAGGGCAAGAACGGGGTTGTTGCGAGGAGACGAAGGGAGGAGAGCTTGTTCGTAGGATTGCGAGTCTCGATCGTGTTCTTGCTTCGCGAGGTCGACGATATGGATGATGACTTCTACAGGTAGCTTCAGGATGTGGCAGGGCTGAAGAGGTGGAGAAGATGGTGAGTGGAGGGGAAATGAGAGAAGAGAATCGAACAACTTACGCTAGATTGGCCATCTAGTTGGCTTGAGTCCATCCAATAGCTTCCTTTGTTGCTCTAAGCTGACTTTTGGTGCTTTCGAAGTGAATGGTCAGGAGCGAAAAGAGCGGATCCTTTTCATCTTTGTTAGCTTCCCCACCCTCGCAAACAAGATGTAAGCGTTCCTCTGCTACTATAGAAGACAAAGCCAACTCGTCGCCTGACAGGCTCGCCCCTCCAACCGAAGGCAAGAACGATCATTCGCTCATTGAACATAAAGGAGATTCTTTACATCCTGCAGCTCTCATCCCTGAACTATGCCGTTCGTTCTACAAGCTAGGTTGGGTCACTGGAACAGGCGGAGGTATCTCGCTTCGAGATGGGTCGGTCCCGTTCTGTTCTCTCGACCTCTCTTCTCCTCTCGCTCATTGCTCTTCCAGTCTCTCTTTTCATACAGTGAGAAGGTCTACCTTGCTCCTTCAGGCGTACAAAAGGAACGTATCGAGTCAGAGGATATCTTCGTCTTGACCCTCAAGGTGCGATACAAGTATTTCTCACTCTTCCTCACAAAACTAACCTGTTTGTCAATTCAGGACCGAGAATTCCTTCGATGGCCTGTACACAAGCCTCTCAAGCAATCTCAATGCACTCCTCTCTTCTACAACGCTTACGAACTCCGAGATTGCGGAGCCTGTATCCACGTGCGAAACTTCTTCTATTCCCCTCTTCGAAGTCTCCTCAGCTCACCTCGTCTCGGCTCGCAATAGACTCACTCTCAACATGCGGTCATGGCGACTCTTCTCTGGCCGGGCAAAGAGTTCCGGATATCTCATCAGGAAATGATCAAAGGAATGCGAATCGGTGGAATGGGAACTGCTCTGAGCTACCTCGACGAACTCGTCATCCCTATCATCGAAAACACTCCTCAAGAAGAAGATCTCGCTGCTAGTATGGAAAAGGTAAGCTGTCCTGTCCAGCTGTCGAGTAGTGTACCTAAAGCTGATCATTCACTGCGTCTCAGGCTATGCGAGACTACCCTGATGCTGTGAGCTGTTCCCTCCGCTTATTCTCGCTACTACGATGTACTGACTCCTCTGGCGTCCACAGCCTGCTGTGCTTGTTCGTCGACACGGTACTTATTCTTGGGGAGCTGGTATGTTTCCGCTCTCTGAAGTTCTCTCCCCTCTCTCTCGGCGGGTCTCCCTCCATCTTGTAGCCGTCTCATCCATCATCGTGTGACTGAGCTGACTATAAGTTCTCTGATGATAGATTGGGAGAAAGCGAAAGGACAAGCAGAATGCCTCGATTACCTCCTCGAAGTTGCGGTCAAGATGAAGTTGGCTGGACTCCCCACACTCGGTTTGTAGAACACTTTCAAAAGAACCATGCAACGGAAATTAGAGTTGTACATTTGCGAGTATTTTCATCACTAAACATGACTTTCTGTTGTTTTGACTATCCTTCGATCTGCCTTCTTCACTGCTTACTCGTTCTTGAGAACACCAGCTTTCGTGGGGACGACTTTAGTAGCGGGCTTGTCTTTCTCCGCTGGTGTTTTGTCGGCACCGATCTGTTTGGCCAAATCTGCGGGAGATTTCGAGTCTGCCGATTTTCGCTTGATCGTGAGACAGCTACAAGTTATGACGGTCACAGCATCAGTATGGAAAACAGTGAGATAAGACCGAGGAAAAGAAAAACTGACTTGATATCGTAGAAAGCGCAAATGTCTCCAATAACCTCGTAAACGAAATGCGAGTAGACGACTAACGCCAATCCCAAGCAAACCAACACGGTGTTCTTTGTTCGTTCTTCCGTCGATTGAATCCAACTAGTCGAACTTCCTCCAAAGATTCTAGATTTGTTCGCATCGAGGGAACCGAGGATTGAGACTAAGAGTAAGGGGTGTTTCCATGCGGCAGGGAATTTGGATTTGGTGAGATGAGCGAGGATGAGCAGTTGTACGTGATGAGCGAAGGAGAGACCCCAAGTGAAGGCGAAGGGAATGAACAAGGTGGTTCGGAGGAGAGTCGATTCTTTCGCGTAGAGCCAAGTGAGCATCGCTGAAGTGTGAATGATCCAGGGGGATAATCGGGAAAGAGGTTTGAGGATCGAGGCAGGAGTGCGAGAAGAGGCGGGGAGGGAGAGGTAGACGTTGTGAG
>JGI24890J29729_1000996_pt1 | contig 14211 bp, 13 predicted proteins | sample FreactcultureFD7_FD_29729 | JGI IMG/M metagenome (IMG submission 29729)
GAAAGGTTCTCGAGTGTCGTCATTACGAGTGGAACGTTGAGTCCGTTGGATATGTATCCGAGGATGCTTGGGTTCGAGGCGACGGTGCTCGAGTCTTACGTAATGACTTTGACGAGGGATTGTTTCTTACCTCTCGTGCGTCGAGGGGGATTCGAGGTATCTCACTATAGAGTGTACGCTGACCTCCACCCATTCCTTCAACGACACAGGTCGTCACTCGAGGTTCAGATCAAGTCGAAATCTCATCAAGGTTCGAAGTTCGCAATGATCCCGCCGTCGTTCGAAACTTTGGTACGCTCCTCGTCGAATACTGTAAAGCGGTACCAGATGGTGTAGTCGCTTTCTTCCCAAGTTACCTTTACATGGAAAGTATCGTCAGTGCTTGGAACGAAATGGTGAGTCGCTCGACTCAACTATCCCTCTCCTGTTTCGATACGAAAGGCTGATAGTTACGTCCACGTCCTCACAGGGTATCTTGAACGAAGTACTCAAGCACAAGTTGATCTTTATCGAAACTCCCGATGCTATCGAAACTTCTGCTGCACTCGAAAACTATCGAAGAGTGAGCAAGCATTCTCTTTCAGCCTTTATGCCTGTCTCTGACTGAGAGAGTTGGTTGCTCACAGGCTTGCGACAATGGTCGAGGAGCGTGTCTCCTCTCTGTCGCTCGAGGTAAAGTTTCAGAAGGAATCGATTTCGATCACAATTATGGTCGAGCAGTAATCATGTTTGGAATCCCTTATCAAGTGAGTCGCATCTCTCGACGATCAAATCTCAGGAGCAATGAGCTGATCTTCGAAGTCTTGGGTTTCACAGTACACTGAATCTCGTATCCTCAAAGCTCGATTAGAATTCTTGAGGGATACTTATCGAATTAGGGAGAACGATTTCTTGACTTTCGACGCTATGAGGCATGCTGCTCAATGTGTTGGACGTGTATTGCGAGGTAAAACGGATTACGGATTGATGATCTTCGCTGACAAGGTGAGTCTCCGCCCCCTGAAAGGACTTTTTGAGTATCGACGACTGACCCTATCATTTCTCGTCTCATAGCGTTTTGCAAAGCAAGACAAAGTGCGTCTCTCTCTCTCTGTCTGGAGGGTCTTCTCCGCTGATCTCGTGTTTGCCTCTCCTACAGCGAAACAAATTGCCGAAATGGATTGGTCAATACATTAAAGAATCGGATACGAATCTCGCAACTGACGTCGCCATCGCACATTCGAAACGGTTCTTGAGGATGATGGCTCAACCTTTCGAACAAAGTAGCAAGAGTCTTTGGGGAGTCGAAGAGGTGAGTCTGAAGAGCTGGATTCATCAATCCGCACGACGCTTGCTGATACAGTATAATCCGACTTACAGATTGAGGAGAAACAACGAGGACTCGATCCTGAACGAGATCGAAATGAGGATGATTACGATGAACAGCAACAACCTCCTCCTGAAGCAGAATTTGAAGACGACTTTAACGGAATGAACGAGATGGACGAGGAAATGCTAGCAGCTATGGATGTCGACATGACCCTTCCTACTCCACCGCCTATCACAGCGCACTAGCATAAGGAAGGAATCCAAAGTTGTACATAGGATTTGCAAATTGCGTGTTTGTTGTAACGAATTAGTTCAAGTGAATATGGGTATGAGAAGTTAAGGGGATAAGAACGATATGAGAATGGCAAATCAACAACAATAAAGAGAAAATCTAATGCGCCATGCGAGGAATCTCCCATCCTTCCCTTCCCTCCCTCAAGTAAAACAGAATCTCTTCTTCCCCTCTCTTTCGATGGTCAGTCTCGTTCAGAGTCCATCCCAACCATTTCTTTGTTCCCTTCTTCACTCGTACATCGAAGAAGAACCTGACTGCGTCCCATCGATGTCCCGAAGAGAAAGGAGGTCTCGGTCGATCGAACGCTTCTTCGAAACGGAAATTCATTCGTGCTCTGATGTATCGATCATCCTCATTCGTACCATCCCCCGTTCCTGCAGTAATGCGAGAGAGTGTCGTTGATTCCGAGGTTTCTGGTCGTGCGAGTTTGCGAGGAAGAGAGGAATAGTGAACTGGTTGAGTTGGATTTGAAGCGAGGTGAATCGGTACGGCGTGATCGGTCGAGGAGAATGCGATCTCGTCAAGTACCAGCTAGATGAGAGATGTTTCAGCGAATGTGAGGGACATGGAGAAATGGTGACTACTCACGTAGAGACGGTTCAGGAAGCCTGAGGAGAAAAACGCTCGACCTTTCGTAGCAAAGCCTCGTTCATTGAGAAAGGCTTCGAGCTGAGCGCGAGGTAGCGGCCGGTACTAGAGCGTCACCGTGAGTCAGTTGACGAAAACTAGAGGAGTAGCCAAACGTGAGTCTCACACAAATCGATGAGCTGTAATGAGGCGAGAAGTCATTCGGTTTTGACCAAAATACTCCGTTCCGTCTCCACAAATCATCGAATGCGACAAACCAAAGAGCTCGAATTCGACTACTTTTGACAGCATTCATCCGTTCCTCGAGCGATCGGAAAGTTGACGGATGATTCTTGACCATTCTTCGTACCTTCTCGTTCTTCTCGGTCTCTTGAAGTGTCTGTACAAGCTGATGGACTGACTGGTGATCTTGGGCAAAGACAGAAGTGAGGAAGTCGTAGGAGAGGGTGCAGCGTTTCGAGCCGAATTCTTTTGCGAAGAACTGGCGATGGCGATTGAGAGCATCTTCGACGAGAGGGAGTCGCTTCTCGACGAGTCCTCGGTTATTGCTGAGAAGGGCTGCGAGAGGTTTGGTGAGGGAGAAGTCGCCGAGGATACCGCATTGATTAGCGGGAAGAACGAGTTCAATGTTGGAACGAGGTTTGCCAGTACTGTCGATTCCTCGTCCGTCTTTGTATTCGAGCGAGACCTCGAAGCCACTCGAGTAGTTGTAACCCTGCCAAAGGAACGAGGAATTGCGATCGATCTTGAGTGTCGCCATTCCGTAAGTCACTTGATACTCGAAACCGAATCCTCTCTTCTTTTCTAACGACTCTGTTTCGATTCGAGGAGCGTAGACGAGCTGACCTTCAAGAGCTCTTAGTAGCAGTCGTATCTTGCGCGCTGACCGGACTTCTGCGATGTCTTGCTGTTCGATCAGGTCCTCCAGTTCCTCGAGGGAATAGAGATAAAGCGGATTATCAGGATCTTGGTCGAAGCGAAAGATGGCGATGAAGGGGAAGGGACCGATGTCGAGACGTCCAAAGAAGCTCGTGACGAGTGGCGAAACAGAGGATGGTGGTCGATAGTAGATGTCTGGACCAGCGAGTTGATGTTGCAATTTCTCCCGAAGTTTGAGAACATGCGAGGAAGCTTTGAGATGTCGCTGAGCCGTGATGGCGTCGGTATAAGCGTCGAGACCAATCTCGCGAAGAATCTGAGGTTTGGCCAAGACGTCAACTGAGGAACGAGGGAGGGAAAACGAAAGAAGACGGACCTTCAGATTCTCTGCGTGTCTCTCCGCCGGCGATCCCTGAAAGTTGAGCAGGTAAGGTGCGAGTTCCGGATCCTTCGTGTAGACGAGTCTCGTATCAGGCTTCATAGCAAAGTCGGGCGATGTGAAGAATCTGGAGAACGACGGGGTTAGATTGGGAATTGTTCGGGTCTAGAGAGGAAACGTACAGAGTAGAGATCGTTTCTTGCCAAATCCTTCGAGAGATGTGCTTTTCAATGTCGAGTTTGGGCGAGAAGATGTCGATCGAAAAGTCCAGTCGCCGTTGGACTCGTTTGACGAAGCGTTTCAAGAGCTGAGTGCCGATAATCGAGAAGTAGATGCTGTGAGGTCGATACAAAGGTCTCAGTACATCAGATCTACACGCTGAAACGTAACACTCACTCACTTGAAGGAGTATGCAAACGCATTGATGATGACTACTGCCGAATTTTCGAAGAAGTTCTTTCCCGGAACTGAGAGAGCGACCAGTAAACCGCACAGAGAAATGCCGACGTAGCCCAATCGACTGATTCTATCGCTTCGATTGCTGATCTCGTCGAGCTGCGGTCGAGTGTAGACGTCGAGGAGGAAGAAGCAACCCATAAACGCGAATAGGGAACCCTGACGTATAATGCTGAGTTTCGGTTCGTCGAAGTCCTTGAAGACACAGTTGTCGCTCGAGATCAAGACGACGATGAAGACGTTGAGCAGCTTTACGGCCATGTAAATAGCTCGAAAAGTTGCCCATTCTCGTCGATATTCTCGGTAAAGGAAGGAGTATGGCGAAGGATCATTGTCGAGTAGTCGTTCATCTATCGGCAACTTCCATCAGCTAGCACTGCGATGTCGAATGCGAGAGACTCACATTCTCCCTTTCGATCTCGCCTCACTTCTCCTAATTCCGTAAAGCGGTCGACAGATGGCCTTGAACTCTGAACGATTCCATACATCCTTATTGGGAACCAGCACGAGAGTAGGCCGAGGACACAGAGAGCGACAGGGAAGATGGCGATTGCCGAGTTGAATCCTTTGCCTCCTCCTCTTGGAATCGTTGTAAAGCATCGATCGTCCAAAGGGTCTGTTCCGAGCAGCTCGGACGGCCAGTATCCACGCTCCCAGAACAATGCCGAGAGCGAGAGCTTCGAGAGTGGGAGGTATATACTCGTGAGGAAGAAGGTGACTGCGATCCTCCAACCTTTTCTGTCTCGAAACCGCTTCTTTCGAACGTGTAGATCCTCCCTGTCGTACCCTTCTCCTAGATCCGTCTCGCCCCTTCTCACGACCCCCTTTGGACCTTGCCATCCACCCGTAAATCGGTAGAACTCGTACAGTCCGAGAAAGGCGAAGAAAGTGAGGAGAAATAGGAACAGTAGAGCTTGCCCAAAGGCTGAGGCAAAGTCGAGGGAGAGCGCTGAAGGGATTGTGATGAAGATAGTGCGGAAAGTGGAAGTCTCGACGATGGTGTGAGCTGTCGAAGGAGCGGAAACAGTGAGAAGGGATAGAGATGGAGAGGCAGAGGTGACGAGCAAGGTGATCATTCTGCACAAGCGGAGAGTGAGTAGTGACAATAGGATGAGGTTGATTATCGTACGCACTGCATGAGATCCCTTAAACCCTCGACTGTCGTCAAACGGATTCCAGCAGCACTTCCGAATAAATTGAGAATTCCATCTGCTGCCGTCTGAAGTAACGCGTTGCCGCTGATCAAGGAGGGAGGTCGTCGGATATTGGACTTGAGGTCGGTGAGAGTCATGTCGGAAGAGAGACGGTGGAAAGGTGGAAAGATCAGGGAACGAAGGTGTTGATCTTTCGTCAAACCAGCCGTGTCTGCGCCTCCGTCGATTAATCTTTCGTTGTCGTCCTCGGCCTCCTTCTCTCCCTTCACCCGCTCCTTCACACTCTGCCATAAGCTCGGTGGCTTTCCTCTCACCCAATCATTCCAAGTTTTCTCCTCCTCTTCACTTCCGAAGCTCTGCTCGCTCTTTCCTTCTCCTACTTCGCTCATTTCGACTGTTTCTTCATCTCTTACTTTCCTCCGCCCTTCGCCCTTCTCGAGGTTGACCGGAACTTTCGAGAAGTCGGGGGATCCACCGAGTGATTCGAGAGTTGCGTCGAGATCAGGTAGATGAAGTGGAGCTGCATTTCGAGCGAAGATCTGATGTGCGGGATAAGAGTGAGTGGCGGCAGTTGAAGTAGTCCGGAAACTGGTCCCGCCTCGAGAAAGACCGGGACGAGAAGCTTGAGATGGCAGATTGAGAGGGAAAGGGAAAGAGGAAGACGGTGGAGGGGAGACCGATTCGTCGAGATGAATAGGTGCCTTGACGAGAGGAGGACTGTCGAAGGACTTTTCGGTCGATACGAAAGTCAGCGAAGTTTGTCGTGGGTTGAGAGGAGGTCGAATTGGTGATGATCGTTCGACTATGGTATCTTCAGAGCTGGCGAAGGACGGTGAGACCGAGGATAAAGTAGCTGAAGCGTACGAAGGAAGGGGAGATAGGAGAGGCGGCGAAGAGTTGGAGAGAGGAGAGGGATTGTGAGTGATGGACTGGGGTGAATTTGCTGTTTCAGTCTTGACTTTGGGATCTGGCTGCACCTCGACCATCGTCCGCGACGCCTCGATCTGCATCTTCGTCCTGCCATCCGGGTTCGTCGAGACGGAAGCTGGAACGAGGACAGTTTGTGCGGCCGTAGTCTTGGTCGATGAAGTCGTAAGCGGTGCACTCTGGCGTTTTCTATTCGATTCTGTGACTCGATCTGATCTCGGAAAGCGCCGAAAGCGAGCCGCTGGAGGTGGTGGCGCAGGCGAGGCAGTCGGAAGCACTGTATCTGTTTTCGATGTTGTGACAGGAGGTCGAGTTCGAGGTGTCCAATCCATTTCTTCTATCGCTCCCTCTACGAAATCAAGCGACTTGACCGAGTTCCCGCGCTTCACCTCAACTTCTCCCTTTGGCTGACCATCCGTTGAGAACCTTTTCACGTTTCGCTCGACTCGACCACCTCCCAATTTTGACCAACTTTTTGCAAGTGCGACCGGTTCTGTCGGTCTAAATGCTGAAGATGGACCAGCGGAGGGAGTGACTTCGAGTCGACTCGAGGGAGGTTCGAAGCGAGAGACGAGTTGCGAAATTCGAACCGAAGGCGATTTCTTCAATGTTGATTTTGATGGTCGTGCAGGGCCCTCACTTGGCTCACTCGGTAGGATCGACATGGTGATAAAGAGGAAGCTGGATCGAGAGGTTCCAGGTAGGGGGTACGAAGGGTGGGGAGAAGTCGACGAGGGAAGAGAGGGAAGGGACAGAGACTGCTAAGGTAGATTCTGTACATCCTCGAGTAATATCAGCTGGCTACCCTATCGCCATCGCAAAGTTGCGCAAGCACTTTAAGCCTTTCGAAGATTAACCCATTTCAACGGCTTTCCCGCTTGATACCAACCTTAAGGTGGTCCATCGGCTAGCCCATAGCACTCGATATCGCCTGTGGTGTCTCCCTCGCCATGTTTAAGCTCCTCCTCGAGGCACGCTCCCTCGTTCGATTTCTCATTCAACTCCAGGGAGGGCAAGAGCGAGGATAGCACTTGACGTACAGATTATACTCCTACGATTCCCATATCCACCTTCTTAGCCGATTGAGAAAGTACCGAAGTCGCAGATGAGGTTGAGAAAGAGCCATGTCGTAGGTTCGTGCAAGAGAAACCGAAACGCTCCAAGTTTCGTTTTATGTTTTCGCAGTCTCTTTTTTCTCGCATCGAGAGCGGTCGGTCAGCTACGAACCGATCAATGCAAGAGAGCGCAAATGAGAACGACAGAAGCGGCATCGATTGAGTCATCTCTCGCAGTCGGTATAGTTCCTCTACAGCTGATAGTTGTTACAGTAATCTATAATCACCTTCCTTGTATCTACTTCCCTAGAAACCTGCCCCATTCAGCTTTCCCCCCTCCTTGAAGAACGCGTCTTCGAATCCCTTCAAACGCGAATCGTCTCCCCAATTAACCACCTCTGTCCAATCCTGCCCACACAGCCTCGTCTCAAACCCATCTCCACTCGCACAATAGCAAACATCGACCTCTTTCGCCAATTCGACCATCGTCAGGTTCTTCGGATTTGGAGAGAACTCAGCGACCGCCAGTTTAGTCGTATCGATTTGTTCCGACGTCCTTGGATCATCGTAGCGATAATCGATACAGAGTGCAGAGTACCCTCCTCCGTGGAATCCAGCTCGGATGCCTTTCTCAACGACGGCTCGTCGGCGTGTTCGATACCCTTTCTCTCCGGAAGGGACTGATCCTAGAGCTAATCCGTTATCTTGTGCGTTGGCGAGCATGTCACAATCGATATCGTCATCGTTGAGGGGATCGGTCTCTTCTAGAGTGGAGGAATCGAACACTTGGGGAATCGTGAGAGAAGAGGATTGAGTTCTGATTTGACGGCTTCTTCCCCAAGCGTAACCCTGACGAACTCCACTCGGTATCTGCTTGAGAAGATTTGCGTGATTGAAGAGTGGTCGGCCTAGGTGATCGTGTTGAATCATGGAGTGGCCGCAGAACCCAGTAAAGGTGTTTGAGGGTAAAGCCCCGACGGAAACATAACGACCTGGAACTGCCCATCGTTTACGCATGGCGAGGAAAGCGAAGCGGAACATATCCTTGTCGCCGTCGGAAAAGCTACAGAGGAAGAAGGGTGAGCATCGGAAAGGCAAGCGAAGAAGGGAAAGGAGGAAGGGAAAGGAAGAAGGGTGAGCATCGGAAACGAAAGCGAAGAGAGTCAGTGAGAACTTACTTGAACCAGTACTTGAATCGAGAACTATCCATCATCCATTCCGCGAGAAGTAATGCATCGAGGTGAAGCTTCTTGTCTACCAAGATCTGACCAGCTGTTCTCAAACGAGGGAGTTTTAGCGAAACTGTCCCTTTGAAATCGGAGTCAGAGGTTGCTTACCTTCCTGCTCCCATTCGTCCCTACAAGGAACTCCCAGTATAGCCCAAATTGGGTTATCCGCCATAGTCCTCCAATAATCCGGCCTTCACACACACGAAACCTTATCAGTTCTCTCTCTCGCACAAAACTTACGAAGAAAAGAGACTCACCAGAACATGACTCCCAATCGTTTATACCCTTTACTCTCCCAAATCCCACTGGGTTTCCCCCAAAGCTCTTCCCCGTCCATTCCTATCCATGGACGATCTGTCCGATTTTCCTTCCGAGCTGATTCCAACACTTTTTCCGGAATCGGCGAATCCAAGGGTGCCAAACTTCCAGTTGGAATATTATCACTATCCAAATACAAGACCTCTCTAAACCTCGAATCAATGATGGCAGTAGCTTTCAAGTGATAGTTCTTTGTCCTAGTCGAATCGCGAGTCGCGTCGACTACCACTCGAAGGGTTGCGTTGTAGGATTCTAGTTCTGATCGAACTTCGGGCGAAGGGATCTCGGAGGGGAAGGAGAAGATCTCGGAGGGGAGAGGGGAAGAGAGTTGATTGTGAAGCATTTTGAGCGTCAACAAGACTCGGGAGAATGTATCGGAGTTTCCAGCGGTGAAGACGAGACCCTGTGAGTGATGTTGGAAAGTCAATATCAGGCATACGGGAAGAAATTGAACCGTCGAAAGTTTAGACTCACTTTTCCTTCTCCCCATCGGGATAAAGCTCCTTCTTTCTCTTTCTCCCTCAAGTAATCAATCATTTCTTTTCGAATTCCCATTACTCGTTCAGTACTCATACTACCCCAGATCAAATGTGCCTTGTCCAACATTTGTCCATTCTGATTCGGTCGAATTCGATACTCTGGACAAGTCTAAGCTTCCAAACACCTCGACCCATCAGCTCACAGCTTGAGTTGATGGGAAGGTAAGGGCAAGTTGAGCGTACCTCTAAATTCTTCTGTACCCATTCACCCGGCTCAACTTCGATCAGAGTTTCTTCCCATTCTTTCAACCTCTCCAACGTACCACTCTCCAAACTCAAAGGTTTCGTCGCTCTCTTCCACCTAACTTCCATCTCTTCATCACTGTATCCACTTTTTCCTTTTCCTTTCGATCCAGTGAATCGATTGTTAGACCAGAATGAACTTTTCCCAATTCCCCCTCCTCTGCCGGACGCTAGATTCGATGTGGGAGAGTCGGTAGTAGAGATGAATGCGTAACTTGCTATCGCGAAGAAGAGGAGGGGGAGTAGGATTTTGCGAGGAGGTAGAGGAGGGAAATATTTCGAGCGAGGAGAAGCGGAAGTTGGGGAGGTGGGAGATGGGGGATAGGATTTCAGAATTGAGGAGGAAGAAGTCGATGGAGTTGAGGACGAGGAAGAGAAGGGGAGGAGGGGTTTCAAGTAGGACATTGATTAACTGGGGGGCTTAAGATATTCTTGAGAGGGGGAAATTGATAAGGATATATAGTTCAGGTTGCGGAAAAGGTATAGCGGGTATTGATAGGTAAATGAGACGAGTGGGTTTGACTGCGCAATTTTGAATGGGTTTAGAAAGATAGGAGGAAAGGGGAGCGAGAGAGGGAGAGAATACTCACCCGAACCAGCGGTGAAGTCTACAGTCAGCGAGTAGGAATAAGGATATATAAGGAACTGGGCAAGTGAGTGAGTGGAAGGAAGGAGAGAAACAGAAGCAGCGACATTAATGAATGATCGAGATTGAAAACGGGCGACGTGAGACCTTCGGACTGCGGAGTTCGATTGAGATATAGCCCGTATAGCCTCATCCACTCATATTTATCCCTCTAGCCTTCTGGACGTGAATCCCGAGCTGTTGTCGCTGACTTAGGGCCATGTTTAGAGAGTTAGAAGAGAGGAGAGATCGGGAAGTGGGCAAGAGTCGGGGACTGGTTGTAGGGAGTTCTTCGCCAATCTAATGTAGAGTTAAGCCATCTAAGACTGTCTCCAACAGTAAGTCGAGTTCATCGAGGTGGGGGTAAGAGACAGAGAGCGATTGCAAGAGTCTCTAGTCTGTGAGATCTCTCTTTCCCCTCTCACTCTAGACTATTCGAACTCCACCTGATGCACTCAAGATAACCTCTAATTGAATCCACCAGCGCGACTGTAATCGAATATGCGATTCCCTTCCTTGTTTCGACCAACTCGTTCTACTCCTTCGAAATCTTCATCTCGTTTACCACTCCACTCTGAAGATGAAGCAACCATTCCATTGACCTCCTTAGATCCCGATTCATCTTTCGACACTCCCCCTCACTCGCAATCTCGCCGTTCAAAATCCAGCTCCACTTCCACTCCTTCCTCTCCTTCCTCTTTCCTCTCCCGCCTCCCCATTCGTAAACTTCTCCTACTAGCAGTCATCTTCGTAGCATCCTACAAACTGGGGACTTACGCTTATTACGCAGAATGGGACATTACTGGATCAGTAAAGGATAGAATGCAGAATTATAAAGATCGATATGCTAGTTGGAGAGGGTATGGAAAACCTGGTGAAGCGTGGGAAATGATTAAAGTATCACCCAGTGTCAAGGTACTCGGGAGGGGATATAGGAGTGTGGTCGAACAGGAAGGGGATAGGTTTCAAAGTTGGAAAGCTGTACCTTATGCTCAACCACCGATCGGGGAACGAAGGTTTAGGACTGCATTGCCGATGGAAGAGGGCCAGGAAAAGGAGAAGGTCATGCGAGAGTGGGATCAAGGGTGTGTGAGACCGAGGAGAAGAAAGGATAAGAAAGATGGTCCGAAAGAAGAGTTTGATGGTCATGAGGATTGCTTAAAGTGAGTCGGGGAGTGGTTTCGACATCGCAAATCAAGTCTGCTGATGCGTCCAGCTTCCTCTTTCACAGATTGAACATCTTCTCTCCACTGCAACGAGCGAATACAACACTTCTGCCCGTTTTGTTTTGGTGAGTTCCGCCTTTTCGTCGAATCTAGTCGCAACTCCACTGACCATCATTGACAAATACAGGATTCACGGAGGTATGCTCTTCTCCCGCGTATGTCGGATTGACATTGACGACTGACTCTCAATGACATTCGATCGCAGGTGGTTTCGTAGGAGGATCTTCATCTGATGAAAACTATCACGCACGAGAACTAATGAACCTAGCCGTTTCCGAACTCGACGAACCCTTCATCTTCGTCTCGATCAAGTCTGTTCACTCTCTCTCCCTTCCTCCTTCCCTTACTAACCACTCCGATCCTGTAGTTATCGACTAGGTCCACTCGGGTTCACTTCTTCCCCTCCACCACCCGGTCCCGAACCCTTGGCACCTCACATCCCAACTCAAGCACCGACCGACCTCGATTTGAACGTAGGGTTCAAAGATCAAGTCATGGCTTTGAAATGGGTTCATCAACACATTGAAACATTCGGAGGGGATAAAGAGAAAGTTACGATTGTGGGTCACAGTGCGGGAGCTATGAGCGTTGGCTTACATATGCTTTATACGGGTACGAGGGATGGGAATCAAGGCTTGTTTAGAGGAGGTGAGTCGATTGACCTTGTTTCGATCCTATCCCACTGAAGAGGAGATGGGCTGATCGGCGGATTGTGTCGCTCACAGCTTTTATGCTCTCTGGTGCACCTACTTCGTAAGTCTTTCTCTCCCTCCAAGGTATCACTTTTTACTCGAGTCTGACTCTCCCTCGTTTTCACTCTCCTTCTCAGCTTCCCCGTCCCTTGGCCTCACGACGCTTCTGCACGAACTCTTCATCCTCTCCCTGGACCCTCTCGATGTCCCTCTCCAGTCCAACGCCTTCGAGGTCCACCAGACAACACTGAACTTCTCGCCTGTCTCCGCGAACTCTCCATTTCCGACCTCTATCAAGCGACTCGACTCTTGACTGATGATTCACCCGTCAACGCATGGTTCCCGTACTACCCCGTATTGGAAGGGGAATGGGGATCGGGACCTACTGGCGTAGACGGGAAGAGAGGGGGAGGGGGTTGGTTGGACGTGAGACCTAGTGAGAGAATCACCCGTGGCGAGTATACGAGGATACCTGTAGTATTGGGTGGAGTACCCGATGAGGCGACTAGATTCGTGCACGAGTTGATCGGGGAAGGGGAGAAAGAGTTTTTGGACGTGATTCGAGGTAAATGAACCACTTTCTCCTTTTTTCCCCCTCTTTTTCAACCCTTTACTGATCCTTTTTCGGAGAATGATAACAGACGTCTTTTCATTCACCTACGGAGCGATTGAAGATCTCCTCGAACCCATCTTCACTTACTACCCTTCCCCACCCACTTACCCTTCCTCGTCTCTCTCCCCCTACGCGGGCCTCTCGTCGAATTATAGAAGGCTCTCTGAATTCCTCGGAGACATCTTGTTTCAAGCTCCGAGGAGACACTTCTTGAGGGAGACTCCGAAGGATTTTGGGGAACCGAGTTGGGCTTATTCGTTTGAGGAGAAGAAACCTAATGCTGAGGCGAGATTGGGTGGTACGTTCTTTCCTCTTTCTGAGCGTGAGCATCAGTGATGAGGTAACTGATGCTTTGTTCGAGAGTTCGTACAGTACAACACGGTGCGGATTTAGCAAGTTGGTTCAATCATCCAGAAGAAAGCGATCCGGAAATGCTGCAGCTATCAAAAGATATGGCTTCCTACCTCATGTGAGTCGCTGAACCTGCTGATCGCCGGCCGTACAGGATGCTGATCAACATCGGTTCTCCTACTCACAGTAATTTCGTGAATCGTCTTGATCCTAACGGTCCAAATCGTACGTTACCTTTTCTTCTCTTGACAGCCTCTATATTGCTGACTCAAATCCCCACCTTTGAGCAGTACCTCGTTGGCCGCAATACACGATGGATCGCCTGACACTCCAATTGCGAAGAGCGAACATTACGGTGAAAGGCGATGACGATAGATTGGAAGCTATGAGGTTCTTGAACATCAACAATCCAATCTTTGCGAGATAGGGCTTGGAGCTCATGGGATTTAATAGACGGTGAAGCAGTAAATGGGTAGACTTTCTTTTCGTCTAACTTTTGACATGTAATTTCGTGTAATTTCGGTTAGTTCTTGCAGTAGATTTCGTTCCACCCTCATCTTGCCTGCAGTGCATGTACTAGGATTTCGATTGCCTTGTGAAAGATGCGATACCTGCTTTGCGAATTCGAAACTTTACTCTTTTCTTCCCATTTTCACTTTTCACTCAACATGCCTCAACCTCCAGTCCCTTCTCACCCAGCATTACTCAAGCTCTTACCTACACCTCTGCATGACTCGCACGTCTCAATACGCGTCAGAACAGACAAAAAGATGAACACTTTAATCACTTTCGCTCTCTCTTCCTTACGGGTACGCTCCGAGTCTCTCTGAAGTCACAGTACAACCTCAGCTGAAATTGTGGCACTACAGGATCAACCGCAACTCCCTTTGGTCCTTCACGTTTTCCCCTCTAATCCTTCATCTCATCTCCCTTCTACCTCTACCCAACCCACCCTAGAAGCTCCCTTACCTGCTCCAGAACCTTCTGCATCTACCTCGAAGGCCTCGACTACCACACAGAAATCGGTAGATGCATTACCGAAATTGGTTTCGATTGTCGAAGTAATCAAGAGGGAATACAATACATTCTTGGAATCACTACCTGTTATGGATGAGGGAAAGGGGAAAGGGAAAGCTATGGATCTGGATGAGGTGGAAAGTGGAGAGGTTGTGAAGAAGAGGGAGGGTTTACATCAGTATACGATTTTAACCACTTTTGAATCGCTTGGACTAGCGGGCGGAGTGGACGAGGTTAGGGAGGGAGATGATGAGAAGGAAAAGGAGAGACAGGAATTGATTGCGATGAATTGGTTGACGGGGAAAGCTGGGAAAGGG
>JGI24890J29729_1000997_pt1 | contig 14188 bp, 9 predicted proteins | sample FreactcultureFD7_FD_29729 | JGI IMG/M metagenome (IMG submission 29729)
CCACACCGTGACCGGCGTTTACACTTTGAGAAATCTCGCTGAAGAATGTCAGGTTGCTAAATGTATAGTTCAGAAATAGTCCCGCGTTTTGATTTTGCTTTCCGTGAAAGGTGAATTGATTGTAAAGCGTTGGTGTCTTATTTACCGGTAGACTGAATTCTACTCCTGTAAAGATTATTCCGGCGTCGAGCGATTTTTTCTTATAATTAATAATGACACCATAATTGATTTGCCGGATCTGCTTTCTGTTTTCCAGTTCCGATTCATTTCGATGAAGCCCGGAAATTTGCAGGGCGGAAACAGCGTTGTCATCAGAAGTGTCGTTGGCAAAGGTGGCGTCTTGCCGGATATTGGAATATAGACCTGTAAGGGTAACATCGCTGGCAATTTTATACGTTGTGGCAACACCGCGCAACGATCCTGATTCATTGACTGAGGTATACGGCAACAATCCGACATTGCTTCGGCGCGTGGTAGAAATTGTTTCGGCTCCTTTTCCCATTCCAAAAATGCCGCCCAGTGTAAGTCCCTGTCCGAATTGAACCTGATAGTCGCCAAGAATTATATTTTTAAACCTGCCTTTATTCTGTATCTGTGCGTGAAAGGATATATAATCGAATCCGTATTGATGGGATGAAGGGCTCCAGGTGAATTGTTCTCCTGCATCTTTCTCCACTGTAAATCCAAAACTGAAGTCGCCTGGCCTGCTGCTGCGGAATCGAAGGTACAGGTTATCGTTTGATCCCTTGAATCTGTATTTTGAATCCGTTTCGGAATGGAAGCCTCTTTTTTTTTCTAACGTCTGTTCAGAGCGCATAATGAAGTAATTATCCTCCTGGTGAAAAGCTCTGCTAAAAAAAGAAGAGTTGATAACGGAGAATGGATCATTCACTTTAACGAAGGGGATTAATTTATAGATCGTTGATAGGTCAAGACCCGGAACGGCCTGTAATTCATATACCGTTAGCAGATCGCCATTCTCTTTGCGGTAGTGGATGAAACTCTGTATCTGTGATTCTGATAGAATATTTAAAAATCGTAATTCTTCTTCATTTGCATTATTAATATTAATGGGATTGGCCAACAGTTGCATCATGTTCTCGTACAAGGCCTCGTAATTCAAATCCAGATCCTGAAAGGCAAACAGATCTTCCGCTATGCGGGATGGATCGATATCCTTTCTGGGATAATCCTGTGCCTGACAAAGCAGGGAGCAGTGGAAGATCAATATAATCGAAAACGATGCTTTCACCTTAATTGAATGTATAGGCTATCGATGCCTGATGGCCACCGCCGACAGTTGGCTGGTATCGGAAGGCATAATCGAGTGTAAATTTTTTTGGTCTAAAACCAACGCCAAAGAAACCTGCGGCGGGGTAGAGGTTGAACCCTGTTCTGAAGCAAATCTTTTTTTGCGCTTTATATTCCAGTCCGGTTTTCCAGGTGGCCTTGTAGTCGAGATCTTTCTCGACCTCAGTTGTGATAAATATTTTTTCGGAAGGAGTGAAGCTTATGCCGGCATTCAACAGTGTCGGTATGTGTTCGTTTTCCAATGCCGATAGTTTCGGTTGATTGACATTGGTTATGTGTGCGCCGATCGCAAGTTGAGAAGTAAGCCTGGCAATGCCTCCGAAGCTGAAGCTGAAGACTCCCTTCGTTCCGAATCCTTCAGCATAGTACTGAATGTAATTTACTTTTACGCCCAGCGAAGCGAGCCCGAATTTACTGCTGTATCCGGTTGATAGTACCTGTTCGTTATACAGATCATCACCGAATTTAAAAATGCCAAAGCCTGCAGTGCCTGTTTTTAATGGAAGGGCCAGAACCGCTGCCATTTTGTTAGCGGCCTTCAGCGAGGGTTGGGCGTCGTAGGAAAATGCTGCCGTGGTTTTTTTAATGCCCGTCAATCCTCCGATATTATTAAAGACGGACCATTCATCCTGGAGACAGGAGAATGCATTACCCATGCCACTGGCACGAGCACTCATAAATGTAGAGACACTCTGTCCCCTGGCTATGCATAAAGCGAATAGCCAGGTTACGGTTAACCATGTTTTTATCACTGAGAGAGGATCTTGGTGATGGTGCGAAATTATCAAATAGAAGTATTTCTTAAAAGCACTATCGAAAAATAATACGCATGAATGTTAAAATTTGTATTAGAACTCCTTTTGAAGATTGAGAAAGAAGCCTGACTTGCCTTCAGCATTGAATGTGTATTCAAGCCTGATCACAATGTCGTAGGAGCCCACGATATCGAAGCCTGCTCCGGCACCGCCCAGCAGTTTGTTGGTGAGTGTGTTATTGATGTTATTATTTTTGTAATAGGTGTAATTGTTTACATAGCCCAGATCTGCGTAGGTTTTGAGATAAATGGTTAGCGGCAGATATTGAAAGGCTCTGGGCATGGCCGTCCAATTGTATTTACGCGCAAAGATTCTTTTTTTAAGTGTGCTCTTGTTCAGGAAATAGTAAGGTCCCTCTATTACGTATATTTCGTATCCTTTTACAAACTGTTTTTTATAGCCCATTACACCATAGTTGGCGTACGGAATATTATCCGGTGAACTCCAGTATGCGTTGCTATAATTAGAAAAATAAAATCCTTTTTTTAAATCGAGATACCGGGCGTAGGAAATACTTCCTTCAATTTTTTTAATATCATCACCGGCGCCAAGACCTGTTTTCTGAATGAAAAATACGGTCTGATATCCTTTCAGGGGATACGCCAAAATATCGCGATGTTCCGAGACGAATTGATAGGAGAGTGTAGTATACCGTTGCCGTGTATTGCCAGGGCCGAAATAGTTAGGGTTTGACAAGGCAACAGTGTCACCGATCCAGCTATCGCGGTATTCCGCCCGGATGAAGTGTGTTTCGTAGAAAGAATTCCGGTAGGTGTAGGTTACAGCCGCACCCTTTGTCTCTTTTAGAAGTTCCTGTGATTTTAAAAACACAAGCTTGTGATCGACCGTTCGATAGGCCAGGTTTTTAGTCTCTGCGAAGTCGAAATCAAAACTTAAACCTTGCTTCTGTTTGCGATCGATATAAGGAATGCGATAGCCTAACGCAAAATTTCGTTGAAAACCGAAAAGGGCGGTGACGGTGAGTGTTTCATTTCGCCCCCGCATATTATATTGGTATAGTTTCAGGCCATAAATTACCCGATTGAAATCATGCTTGTAATTTTGCCACCATTCATTAAAATTCCGATCCGACAGATCGAAGCGCGGGGAGGGAAATGTGTACCACCGTTCATTGACCTCCACCAAGAGGTCTATTTTCCCCGGTTCAATTTCCAGTATACGTACATCCGCACTATTGAATAATCGTGTGTTGAATAATTTTTTTTTATCGCGGTCCAGAATAAGAGGTAATTCTGCAGCATGGACGATATCGCCTGTTTTCAGACTCAGCTCCCGCAGAATTATAAGGTCGCGGGTAATTTTATTTCCGATAATGAATATACGATTAACCTCCAGGTACCGGCCTGTATCCGTGGCAACCTTATTTTTTGTCGGAAGCCTTACGGTGTCATGCTGTAAAAAAGGAATTTTTGGATTTTCACTAAAACCCGGTGTTGAGAAAATACTTAAAAACCCAATAACTATTGTCAGCATTATTGTAAACGATCATTCGCACGTGTTAATGAGTTTTTGAAAACTTTTTTATTTCAGGTGTTTTGAGGTGAACTATTCCGGTACGACATAATCAATACAACGATGCCGGCAATCACCAGCGGGATGCTAAGGATCTGACCCATGTTGAGTGCCATTTCACTTTCGAAGCTAACCTGAGGCTCTTTCAAAAATTCATATATAAAGCGAAGGCCGAAGCAAACGATCAGGAAAATTCCAAACAGGCGTCCTTGAGGTAGTTTTTCTTTGTAGCGGCTCCAAATCCAGAACAAGAAAGAAAATAAGAACACGCAAGAAATGGATTCATATAGTTGTGCCGGATGACGCGCGATGCCCAGGGTTTGTATCCGGGCCGCAGGCGCTCCGTTTTCTTGTCGAACTTCGGAATAGTTAAGCCTTTGAGATGGTTGATCAAAATATTCTTGCAACGATCCCGTAAGCATTTGCCCTACATTACCGTTAACAAGGTAGTCCAGTTCGGCTTCGTTGGTGTTCGGTTTGCAGAAAATATAGATCGAAATGGGAACTCTTCCATTTGCCATTTTTGGTAACGTATCGTTTTTAGCATATGCAACCAAATCGACTATTTGCCCCTGACCCGTTTTATCCTTCTCCAACGTTTCTGTTAATCGGTTTACAAAAACTACTCCCCAGGGTTTGTCGGTAGGTTTTCCAATGATCTCTGAATTGAAATAATTGCCAAGACGTATCAATGCACCGGTCAATGCAACCAGAATAACGATCCTGTCCAGAATCTGAAAATAATTCTGACCGGGTTTCTTTTTGCGCGCATATAACCACAAGGCAAATAAAATCCCGATGGTGGCGCCATGGCTTGCCAGGCCGCCCTCCCATATTTTTAATATATCGATGGGGTTTGACAAGTATCGGTCGGGCTCGTAAAAAAGTACGTGTCCTAATCGTGCCCCGATAATCGTGGCCACCACCATATAAATCGTTAAGGTATCAACGTCTTTTTCCGGTTTATTTTCCTTTTTGAATATGTAGTATAGGATCTGCTGGCTTATCAGGAAGCCCAGGGCAAAGAGCAGGCCGTACCAGCGAAGTGTAAGATGAGAGTTCGAGAAAGGAACCGGTATCGTAAAGATTTCAGGACTACCGTTCCAGATTATAAAATTGAGTATAGTCATAACAACAAATATATACGTTTATCGTAATTCAGTAAACGTTGGCGGAATTATGTGTACAAAGATTTTTTCGGTTCAAAGCTTATGCAAGATCATTAAGCCGGGCTAGTTCTTCCTGATATCCGGAGGATAAGATCGGGAAACGGCACCATGTACGAGGATCGACATTCAGGTCGTCTACATGAAAGGATGGAGCGAGCCGCTCACGCTTCCATTGATTCAGGGTCCATAACCGGAAGAATTTGGTAATATAATTTTTAAGAAGAACATGATCCGGGTAGTTTTCCTTCATGTCGAGGTAGACCTGCACGGGCGGTTTGCGGTACAGGATGGCGTGTCTTTCTATTTCAGCCAGGGTAGGGTAGGGCATCAAATCTTTTTCATCCGTCTGATAACGTTCTGATGGCCGGAGTTCGGCTGTGGGTGTAAGATTATTAACGTTGCTTAATCCGGCATAACCCAATTCTTTTTCCGCCCATTTCAGCCATTGAATAATAAATATTTTGCTGAGCCCGGCTATCGGGGCGAGGCTTCCGGAGGTATCGCCATCCATGGTAGCATAGCCTACATCACCTTCGCTTCTGTTTGATGTAGTGAGAAGAATGGATCTTTTTACGTTGGCGAGCATCCAGATAACAGGTGAACGCGAACGCGCCTGAATGTTTTGCAAGGCGACGTCATCCGTTTCCCAGGTTAATTTTCGACCAAAGGCTTTTTCAATTTTTTCGGTATAGGATATTACTTCCTCATCAATTATCCAGTGGTGGAATTCCGCTCCGATTGAACCGGCCAGGATCCGGGCGGATTCAAACGTTGATGATGAAGAATTTTTTGTTCCCTGGTACGCGCAGGTTAATAATTTGTTGACAGCACTCTTCCGGTTGTTGTTAACTTCCAGTTCGTTAAGACCGATCGTTTCGCAAAATTTCTTCCATCCTAATTCTTTCGATGCCCGTTTTATCATTTCGGCTACCAGCACGGCGCAAATGGATGAGTCTGCACCTCCGCTTAGCGAAAGAACAAAACCGGCTGCTTTGCTTTTCCGGAGATAATCAAACAACGCCAGCGCCATGGCACGCGCCAGTTCTTCGTTCGTTTCTTTTGTGTCTGTAGAAGGAATGACTTGTGAGTTGACGGGATTGTCAAAATCTACCGTACACGCGAGAAGATTGAAGTTTCGAAAGGATAGCCTTTCATTTACGGCGAGTAACCTGTTGTGATGGGCGATGATGATATCACCATCATAAATCATCCGGCCGGCTTCATTACCAAGCAGGTTGGTAAATACGTAGGCACAATTAAATTTTACGGATGCATCCAGTACAACTTCTTTTTCGCGGAGCAAACTTTTGCCCATGGCAAAATGGCTCGCACTTGGATTCAGGATCAGGTCTATTCCACGCTTGAATAAATTGCACCCCGGACGAAGCTCTTTTCGCCAGCCGTCTTCACAGATCTCGAATCCGAACCGGATGCCCTCGAGTTCATAGATAAGGTCGCCTACTTCTATCCGTTCGCTTTCTCGTTGAATTTCCCGAACAACACCGGAAGTCCAGGGAGTAAACCAACGGGGTTCATAATGCACACCGTCATTGGCCAGATTCTGTTTGAAGGTAATGCCTTTTATTTTTTTGTTATGGATAACGCAGGCGCCATTATAGGTCAATCCATCTATTCGAACAGGTAAGCCGACAGAAATCGTAATGTCGCTGCAATGTGGAACGATTTTTAATAATTCTTCCCATGCCTTTTCGGGAAGCCATTCACTTAGAAACACATCCTCGCATCCATACCCGGTAATGCAGAGTTCGGGCAAGCAGAGAATTTGTACCTGCTGATCTTTGGCAGCAGCAATAGCCTCCAGGATATTTTCCGAGTTGTTCTTCCAATCAAACGGAATTTGATTTACAGTAGCCCCGCCAATTTTCAATTTCTTCACCACTGCATTATTAATGTGATTTATTGATCAGGATGTTTAGCATCTCACAGGTTTTAAGCGCTGCATCCTGCTCTGCTTTTTTCTTGTTGTTACCAAAGCCTGTTCCCATAGGTTCACTGTTCACAATAACCCGGGCCGTAAATTCTTTATGATTACGTCCTTTTTTCACATCCAGAATTTCAAACTTTACATCCTTTCCTTCGCGTTGAGCCCACTCGATGATCTTGCTCTTAAAGTTCGGATTGGAGTTGATCAGGGCATCCAGATCATAGTTCGGTGCGATGAGTTTATCGATTACAAATTTCTTACACCGTAAAAAGCCTTTATCAAGATAGATGGCGCCGACGATCGCCTCCAGTGTGTTGCCAAGTATGACTTGCTGCAGATGCGAATTTTTAGAATCGTACTGAACAATGTTGGCAACCCCTATTCTACGGGCCAATAGATTAAGCGCCTCACGGTTCACAATTCTGGAACGTATTTCGGTGAGAAAGCCCTCATCCTTAAACGGGAATTTTTTAAAGAGATAATCCGCCACAGCGGCGCCCAGGACAGCATCTCCCAGATACTCAAGCCGTTCGTTTGATTCTTTAAAACCGGTGCCGTTTTCTTTCGAAATGGAGCTGTGCAGCGTAGCCAGGCGGTACAACGCCAGGTTAGAAGGTGTAATGCCCGCTATATTTTTTATAGCAGTAACCAGTTTCTGGTCCGCTTTTGAGTTGCCCTTTTTAAGTATTCTCCAAACCAAGCGCTGTAGATTCTATTGTAAGAAGTATTAATGATGCTAAGGTAACAATAATCGTTTATCGTATAAAATAGTGTTGAGGTTCGATTGCATAGGTGTTTGAGTTGCCTGGGTTATGGCTAACGAATCTCCCATCATACAATCAGGATGAAGTGTACAGGCAGCGGGCATGATCCTATGCGAGAATCAAATCCACCTTGCTCAAATGGCTAATGGCTTAGCAATTCGCAGTCTGTGGCTAATTCTTATGTTTCTTAAAGATGATGGAGAAATTGTGGCCACCGAAGCCGAAGGTATTGCTTAAGGCAATATTTACTTCCCGTTGTTGTGCCTTGTTGAATGTAAGATTGAGCTTCGGATCAAGCTCGGGATCATCAATAAAGTGATTGATCGTAGGCGGTATGACAGATTGGTTAATGGCCAGCAGGCAGGCAATGCTTTCAATGGCACCTGCAGCCCCCAGCAAATGTCCTGTCATAGACTTTGTAGAGCTGATATTAAGCTTATAAGCATGGTCTCCAAAAACTTTCTGAATGGCTTTTATTTCGCCCAGATCGCCTAATGGCGTAGATGTACCATGTGTATTAACATAGTCGACGTCATCACCTGAAATCTGAGCTTCCTCCAACGCATACTCCATAACCTTTGTAATGCCGGCACCTTCAGGATGTGGTGCTGTAATATGATAGGCGTCGGCCGACATGCCGCCACCAATAATTTCCCCATAAATTCTGGCTCCGCGTTTGATAGCATGCTCATACTCTTCCAAAACCAATGCACCTGCGCCTTCGCCAAGTACAAAACCATCCCGATCTTTATCATAGGGGCGGGATGCAGTCTCAGGTGAATCATTACGTTCTGACAATGCCTTTAAGGCATTAAAACCTCCAATGCCTGCTTCACAAACAGCAGCTTCCGATCCACCCGATATAATGATATCGGCTTTTCCCAACCGGATATAGGTATAGGCGTCGTAAATAGCATTTGTAGAGGACGCACAAGCGGAGACGGTAGCGAAATTAGGACCCCGGAAACCGTATTTTATAGAGATGTGACCGGCACTGAGATCGGGAATCATCTTCGGAATAAAGAAAGGGTTAAAACGGGGCGTTCCATCGCCTTTTGAATAGCTTTTAACCTCCTCCTGAAAAGTTAATAACCCCCCGATACCTGTACCCCAGATCACACCTGCGCGGTCGGGGTTAATCTCAGTTAGCGGGAGGTTTGAATCTTTAATTGCCTCGTCGGCAGCCACCATGGCATATTGCGCAAAGGGGTCCATTTTTCTGGCGTCCTTGCGGTCTACGAAGTTGTGGATGTCAAAGTTCTTTACTTCACATGCAAACTTGGTTTTAAAATGAGAGGAATCAAACCTGGTTATTGGTGCCGCTCCGCTTTTACCGGCCTTTAGTCCTTCCCAAAATTCCGGGAGTGTATTGCCGATTGGAGTAAGTGCACCAAGTCCTGTGACTACTACTCGTTTTAAAGTCATGCTTAAATGGGTGAAGTGTTAAAAACGCAGTTATCAATTTATTTCTTAACGTTTTGTTCCAGGTAAGAAATGGCCTGGCCAACAGTAGAGATGTTTTCAGCCTGGTCATCAGGAATTGAGATATTGAATTCTTTTTCAAACTCCATGATGAGTTCGACAGTGTCCAGCGAGTCTGCACCAAGATCGTTGGTGAAGCTAGCCTCAGGAGTAACTTCAGATTCCTCAACACCAAGTTTCTCGATGATGATCTGTTTTACTTTTTGTGCAATTTCAGACATGTTTTTTAATGTTTAAAGATTTAAAAATCACTGCAAAGAAAGAGATTTACTGCAATATTGTCAAACTTTTTTAATCTTGTCGAAATAGGCCTAAAAGCCACTCATCTTATTCAAAAATGAAGAAAAACAAGTTAGTCATTGACTATGAATTCGATTTTGAATTACTTGGTATAACCTCTGCTGCCAAGGGGTATAAGCTGGCCTGGGATATTAATCAATTGCTTGATATCCATTTAGTAAAACAGCCTGATCTCGTGGTGGGGTTTAAGAACAATGAAGAAAAAAGCTTCTCTTTTTATGCCTATGAAACCCTTCTCAATCGTTTGAAACTCTTTAGAAACAAGCCCGAAGGAGAGACCGGAAAGTATTTTCTGATACCTGAATTTCCTCATTTTGATTTTATACTTTTGATGCAAATGGAAGAACGAAGTGTGGAAAATAATTTAATAACACTGATCAAAACAGTATCCTCCATACAATTGGCCTCTATTATTCCGCTGGAAGGTCTTAAATCGAAATCAAATTTTGTGTTCTGAATATGAAGTGTTTCATTTACGTCCCAATTCAATTACTGATTATTAAATAATATGTTAGAAAAGGTTCCTTACAACAAAACTAAGATTGTTGCCACCGTTGGCCCGGCATCAAATTCAAAAGAAATGCTTCTTGCTCTTGTAAAAGAAGGAGTGGATGTTTTCCGTCTCAATTTTTCTCACGGAACGCATGAAGACCATTTAAAAGTTGTTCACATTATCCGTGAGGTCAACAAAGAGCTAGGTTCGGCAGTGTCTATTTTGCTGGATCTTCAGGGACCTAAAATCAGAATTCAAGAGGTAGAGCCGGGCATTATCATCGAGCGTGGACAGGAATTGACGATCACGCCCCGGGAGTTAGTCGGTAATGGCAAAATTGTAAGCACATCGTATAAAGAACTTCCCAGGGATGTAAAAAAGGGAGATACCATTTTGGTTGACGATGGTAAGATCGAATTGAAGGTAAAAGAGGTTAAAGGTGCCGATGTGATCACGGAAGTAGTCTATGGCGGCCCGTTGAAATCAAGAAAGGGTATTAATCTGCCATTCACAAAAGTCTCCGCTCCCTCACTTACAGATAAAGATTATATTGATCTTCAATTTGGGATCAAGCATAATGTTGATTGGATAGCATTATCGTTTGTGCGTAAGGCCTATGATATAGAGTCACTTCGTGGCATTATTAATGAACATAAGTCGTCTGCGCGTATTGTCGCAAAAATCGAAAAGCCCGAAGCGCTCAGCAATATCGATGAGATCATCGCCGCGACCGATGCCGTTATGGTTGCCCGTGGGGATCTTGGGGTTGAGATATGGCTCGAAGAAGTACCCATGGTGCAGAAAATGCTAGTGGAAAAATGCAATAAAGCGGGCAAACCGGTTATCGTTGCTACCCAAATGATGGAGAGCATGATCGAAAACCCCCGCCCCACTCGAGCGGAGACCAACGACGTAGCCAATGCTGTTATGGATGGAGCAGATGCCGTTATGCTTTCTGCTGAAACCGCCGCGGGTAAATATCCTATCGAAGTAATTCGCAGCATGGTGCGCACGGTTACATCGGTTGAAAAAAATCCGAATATGTATTTCCGCTTCAGAGAAATAAACGAAAATTCAGAAAGCTTCCTGCACGATAGCTTTGTATTGGCAGCCTGCAAATTGGCAAAGGATGTTGGAGCAAAAGCCATTGTGGGTATGACAACCTCAGGGTATACGGCATTCAAATCCTCCGCCCATAGGCCAAATGCAAATATTTTTGTTTTTACAAATAATATGTCGCTGATCAGCCAGATCAATCTCGTTTGGGGTTCACGGGCGTATCATTATGATAAAGCCAACTCAACAGACGAGACTATAGACGATGTGGAAGCCATTCTGAAAAAAGACGGGCATGTTAAAACGGGTGATATTTTCATTATCCTGGCGAGTATGCCAATTCATGAAAAGGCTCGTACGAATACATTGAAGATAAATGTTGTTAAGTAGTTAATCGTTAATCGTTAAAAGTTAATAGTAAAAAATACCCTATTAACTTTTAACGATTCACTAATTTAATAACCGGTAGTTCAATAAAGAAATCGGTTCCATTTCCTTTTACAGACTCCATTGTAATCTCTCCTCCTAATTTGTGTATGATCTCGCGCACAATGAATAATCCGAGTCCCGATCCTTGTGACCGATCCGTTGCGCGGTAGTACATTTCAAATACTTTTGCCTGGTATTTTTCATCAATGCCGATGCCGTTATCCTGAATGTGAAGGAGCCAGGAGGAGCCTTTTTGCACGCAATCGATTTTTATATAAGATTCAGGTTTTGTGAGGTCGGCATACTTTATTCCATTGCCGATAAGATTATGAAGGACGACCTTGAGGCGTTGCTCATCGCTGGTGATTTTGGTATTTTCATCGGATCTGTTGGTGATACGGATCTTGCGCGCTTCCGGCCAAAAAGCCAACTCATGAACGACATCATTTACCAGTTCTGAGAAATCAAACGCGCTTAGCCGTATTTCCAGGTGAGAATTCCTCGAGAATTCTACCAGGTTCTTAATAACCCGCTCCAGTTTAAGTATGCTGATCTCGATATAATCGTAGTACTGGCTCACTAATTTTTGATCAGTCTCCATCTTTGCAATGTTGACCAGGCCGAGGACAGATTTTAACGGAGCACTCAGATCGTGGGAAGCGCTATAGACAAATCGATCGAGTTCCGAGACGGTCTTGTCGAGTTTTTTTATTGTAGTTTCCAGTTTTTCAGTTCGATGATTTACCAGCTCTTCCAGGTGTTCGTTGGTCTCTTCAAGTTTTTTATGCGTTACTTCCAGGTCTTCACGTTGTGTGTTTATCTGCTCGTTTTGTGCCACCAACTCTTCGTTCTGACTTAGAATTTCGCTGTTGAGTTCTGCTAATTCCAGATTTTTGGATTTTAATTCGGCTGTGTGCAACTGTACTTCGAGCGTTAATTTTTTACGCTGGCTAATCAGATAGGCCAGGCGTAACCTGAAGATTATATAAAAAAATATCAAAACCCCCAACGCAGCTATCACACGAAAGGACTTAGTTTGCCACCATGCAGAATGTATGCTTATGATAAGCGGATCTTTTCTTTCTGACCAAAGGCCATCCTGGTTTGTTGCCCGTATCTTCAAAACATAACGACCGGGAAAAAGATTGGTGAACGTTATCTTGCGTTCATGATCAATGTATTGCCAGTCGTTATTGAAAGGTTCGAGAAGATAAGCGTATTTAGCGCTTCGGGAAAAATTGTATTCCAGTGCTGCGAACTCCAGGCTAAATGAATTTTGATCGTGACTTAATTCAATAGTACGGCTTGCGTTGATAGGGTATACAAGTGGAGAGTTTTTACTGTTTACATTCGTCGGCACGTTATTTAGCCAGAAATTGGTAAAGGCGATCCTGGGGTATGAAGTATTTAAATGTACACTATCAGGATAAAATGCGTTCCATCCGTTGATCCCGCCAAAAAGCAACAGCCCGTTGGAGCAACGCAACGCGCTTCCGCTATTGAAATGATTTCCCTGAAGGCCGTCATCTTCTGTATAGGTGACGGAGTTTTTTTTACGAGGATCATAGACAACGATACCTTTGGAGGTACTCATCCAGACTTTTCCGTGCCGGTCTTCCAGCATGGCATTGATAACATGATCTGCAGCCGTGCTGTCAACTGTATTTATCCACGCTTTTTTACTTTCCGGATCGTAGACGATGGCACCGGAAGAAACTGTTCCGATCCAGATCTTGCCGTCACGAGTTTCCATGAGGTTGAGAATGTTGCTGTTCTTCGTCAGTACGCCGGCATATTCAATTCGTTCAAAGGAATGAGAGGATTCATTGAATAAATTCAATCCCCCTACATCACCGCCGATCCAAACCCGTTGTTTCGAATCAATCAGGATAGCCCGTATTCGTTCGCTCGTCAAAGCATTTTCCTTGTTCGGATTTGTCTGATATCGGGTAAATGATTTTGTTTCCTGATTGTAATAGAAAACTCCTTCGCCGAAGGTGCCGATCCATAGGTTATTCTTTTTGTCTACCTCGATCTGCATAACACTTGTGCCATGAAATACAGAGGCCGGATCATCGAGACCAAAATAGGTTGTCTTAAAATCATCGGGATTTAATCGGTAAAGACCATTGGCCCACAGACCGACCCAGACAAAATTATTATTGTCGACAGCAACAGACTTGATCTTGGTTTCTAGTTTTCGGGTAACCGGGTTTTGAATCTTGACATGCTTATACGCATCACGGTAGATATCGCGAAGGGCATTTGGAAGAAAATTTAGCCCTCCTGCATCTGTTCCGATCCAAAGATTTCCTTTCCTGTCTTCGGCGAACGAAGTCACGTTATTGTCGGATAATCCTGTGGTTATCCAAGGCTTGCTCCGTAAGGGATGGAATTTAAACGCACCGCTGTTGTATACATTAATACCACCGAAATAGGTTCCTGCCCACAATGAATTCCGGGAGTCTATATAAAGCATCTTGACCGAATTGCTCAGAATACTGTAGTTATCGAATGGGTCATGCCGGAAGTTTTCGAAAGAATCCTTCGGCACGGCACTTTTTGAGTCGATCAGCATGCTGAGCCCATTGTCTGTTCCGGCCCAGATGTTGCCGGCCAGATCCTCTTTTATAGACTCGACTTCCTTATCGCACAGGGCGTGTGGGTTATTGGATGGTGTATAGTGAATAAATTTATTCTGTTCGGCTATGTACAGATCCATCCCTGCATCTGCCGTACCTATCCAAAGCCTGCCTCGGGAATCAAAAAAGACCTCGATTATTTGATTGCTGCTTATGGCATCGCGATTTTTCGGGTCGGCCCGAAAATTTTTAATAGTCTTTTTTTGTTTGTCGATGACGTAAAGTCCTTTGTCGAATGTACCGACGTAC
>JGI24890J29729_1000999_pt1 | contig 14163 bp, 16 predicted proteins | sample FreactcultureFD7_FD_29729 | JGI IMG/M metagenome (IMG submission 29729)
CAAAAATGTGTTTTTTAGAAAATAATGGATTAGATCTTTTTATCAAAAACATTGATTTGCAATATGTTTCCTCAGTAGAAATTTGTATAGAAGATTTAAACGGATTGTATTACAAACAGGTTGATTCAAGTCATGGTTCTAAAATCAATCTTGTATCTGCTCAAAACAAAACCACGTGCGATTGTGTTTTTGGATTCAACAAAGCAGTAAATTACAAAGAGACAGAAAGAAAGCCAATCAATCTGTCGCTTATAAAAATGAAAAAATCAAACGAAATTGTCATGAAGTCTTGGTTCTCTTAACAACTCATTTATTGCATGATTTTTTTCATTAAACATACATCTGTTACATTTTTTGGCATTAAAGCTATCGAAAAAATCTTGTTTTTCTTGGCTGTCCCAAAGATGTTTAAATCCTTTTTCTTTTATACTTCCTATTTTTCCTAAATTGTTATAAGAGTTTACGCAACAGGTGTACACATTTTGATCGCCGCCAATATACGTGCAAAAATTCATATAGCCGCAAAATTCATAATCAGGAACGCCTTGTTTGAGATCTTCGTATCTTGACCCAAAATTATTGAATATTTGAAATTTGTCATCATTTAAATATTTTGTTTTTTCTATTTGTTCTAAAATACTATCGTAAATGCCGTTGTAAAACAAATGGTCATCATTTTGAAAAACGGCTGACAAACGAACATTGTCTACGCCCCATTCTTTGAATTGTTGACATGCTTCTAAAATTTCCAAATGGTTTTCTTTTGTGACAACAAATCCAATTCCGATATAAACCTTTCGGTCTGGGATAGAAGTGAAATATTGAATATTTTTACGGACTATTGCAAACTCTTGTTCTGGAACTCTTCTCGTTTTTGCATAAGTTTCTGATTTACCTGCATCAACCGATACTCTTACCCAGCAAGCATTCGCTAAAATATTTGCTCGTTTTTGATTTAGCAAAAGTCCATTTGTAACTACGGCTAAATCCATTTTCTTTTCAATAATTTTTTGAGACAATTCATTAAAATTTGGATGTAGCGTAGGTTCTCCTCCGCCTGTAACTTGAATTGCTCTTACTCCCATTTCTGCACAATCGTCTATGACCTCTTGTAGCTTCTCCCAAGGTATCATTCGCTTTGGATTGTTGTTTACTCCGCCATTTGGATCAATGACTTTAAAAAGTTCGTTGCTGCTATATCCACTCATTCGATATGCACAAAAGCCACAATCTTGATTACAATAATCTGATATGATTAGCTGGACGTGAACTGGGTATGGCTGTTTTTTTTCGCGAAGTTGCGAAATCTGTAGCGGATGTAAACTTGCCTTGTTGCTTGCGTATGGTTTCATTTGTTTTTACCTTTGTTTTATCTGCGTATGTTTTTTCACAATCGCTCAAGGATTTGTGGTTTTTTTTCCAATTGCCATATACTATAGGAACTTTAATGTTTTTGGTTAGTTCGCTTGGAATTTCATCATCACAGTGCACAATATCGCACTCTGACAATATATTTTTAATCTCTTCTTCATTTTTTCCTATTGTTAAATCATATCCTTCATCATAACAAATGTATCGAATTGAACAAGTGTCACTAAATTTGTTCATTGAATCCATATAATGCCAACTTTCATTTTTTGGAGACACAAGAGCCACTTTTATATCGGTGCAATTCCATCGTGCCAACGCACGAGCGACTGCAATTGGTCTATCTCCTTGAACGCTAGTGACAGTATTTGTCAGATTTTCTGCGTGATTTCTCCAGCATCCTAAAATTTTGTCTACATGTATAAACTTTCCTTGATTCAAAAGCATTAAATGCATGTAATAGTCTTCGCAAAGATTGTTGCAATAATCTCCGGCTTTGATTTTTGCATCTTCTCTAAACAGCCACGAACAAGTAATGCAAATAGAACTCTGTATTTCTTTTTTGTTAAATTCGCAAGATCGTATTATTTTTTCATTTTTGTTGTTTTCGTCCACCGAAAAAACATCGGCATAAGCCATAACAACATCTGGATTTAAGTTCAAAGCAACAGTTAATTCTAGCAAAAAATTATCGGTTACCCAATTGTCACCAGCGACCCATGTTTGATAAGATCCTTTAGCGTGTTTAAAGCCAATGTTTAAAGCTGCTGCTGTACCAGAGTTTTCATTGGTTTTGTAGCTTTTAAAACGCGGATCAATTTTTTTAAAAAAATCAATTATTTCTTTGCTTTTATCTATAGAGCAATCATCAACTATAATGACTTCAAAATCAACATAAAGTTGATTCTTAATTGAATTTAAGCATTGATATAAGTATTTTTCTTCGTTGTAAACAGGAACAATAATGCTTACTTTTGGATTTTTAATATGTCGTGTGTATAATTCTTCATAAAATGAAACATCAATCAAATCATTACTCCATGTTGTTTTTAAAATTGGACAACGAATAAATTTTTTGTATTGGTCTGGCAAAAATCCATAAACATGTACAGCGTCGCATTTTTCAAGAACCTCTTGTATTTCTTTGTCATCTTTTCCAATCATCAAATCGTGTCTTTTTTTATTGGAAATGTGTCTTATTGCAATTTTTTGACTTTTTTTATTTATCATGTCAATAAATTTCCAACCTTCTTTAAAGTAAGTAGGAGAAATATAGGCAACTTTATAATTGGCAATCTTCCATTTTACCAAGGCTCGAACGCTGTTCATTTGTGGCCAATTTTCTGGAATGCTTATTGTATTTGTTAAATTTTTGGGATGGTTTCTCCAACACCCTAAGACTTTTGGAACGTATACGAAATTTCCTTGTTCTGCAAGCATTAAGTGCATGTAATAATCTTCACATGTGATATTACAAAATTCACCCGCTCTTTTTTTCGCCTCTCCTCTAAACAACCAATTTTGACCTAAATAATTGTCTTCCCATAATTTTTTTTTGTTAAATCTAATAGATTTTTGTTCGCTGTATGTTTTGTCTTGATTGAAATAAAGAGAGTTACAATATGCCAAAACAGCTTTTGGGTTTTTGTCTAAAGCTTCAACAAAACATTCTAAAAAACTAGAATAAACCCAGCTATCTCCGCTAACCCATGTTTGATATTCACCTGTAGCATCTAAAAATCCTAAGTTTAAAGCAGCACCTGTGCCAGAGTTTATAGGCGTTTTTTTGCTTTTAAACCTTTTGTCCTTATTTACAAAATTTTCTATTATTTTTTGCGTATTGTCTGTTGAACAATCATTGACAATTATAACCTCAAAATCTTTAAAGCTTTGAGTTTTTATTGATTCTAAAGATTGTTCTAAATACCTTTCTTCATTCCAAGCAGGAACAACAATACTGACCTTTGGCATGTGAAACCTTATTAAAAAAATAATTTACTTCGCATCTTATTTAGATGAAGTTTTTCAACACATAGAAAATTTGGTCTTTTTCTATTTACAGGTTTGTTTTTTTTATTATAATGATGAAAGGGTAAAAAAATGATACCATTCGCAATTGGTGTGATCTGTAGCATTGCTTGTTTGACTTTGGTGATATTGTCAATCAAGCATCGAAATCAAGACTATGTCATCTTCTTGGCTGTTGGTGCAATCATTCTCATAGGAATAGCTGGCGAAGCATTCTTGGAGCATGCAAGGGAATCAAAAAATGAACAACAGTCAATCTCTAAAAAATAAAAAATTGATATTGATGCGAGGTCTTCCTGCATCTGGAAAAAGCTATCGCGCTAAAGAATTATGTGAAGATAATGAGTCTATCATATGTTCTGCCGATCACTTTTTTGGATATGCGCCTGAAGAATATCTTGCCAAATGGTCTTTTCAAAATCTTGGCATAGCTCATAATTATTGTAGAGAAAAAGCAAAATCATTAATGGAAATACACGTCCCATTGGTGATTATAGACAATACAAACACTACCATAAAAGAGATGTTGCCTTACGTAGAAATGGCAATCTTTTATGGTTATGAAATTCAAGTTGAAGAACCCTGCTCAGAATGGTGGAAAGACAAAGTCCTGCCATTCATCCAAAATAAAAGTCAATTTCGTATCGAACTTGATTTAGCGTGTGAAGATTTGTTTGAAAGAAGCAAGTCATCGCATAAAGTGCCACTTGAAACAATAAAGAAAATGATGCATAGATACGAACCTAATTTAACAACTGAAAAACTATTGGAAAGAAGGTCATATTGAAAAACGTAAAGAACACTCCGCTTCATAGTTTTTCTAAAAAGCCAAAGGTATTATGTGTTGTAAAAAATGAAAATTCAAAAATAGATCGAAAAATCAAAAACTTTTGTAATTTTTTAAAGAACTTTGATTTTGATATAAAATACGATTTTTCATTCGAATGCGAAGATTATGATCTGATTTGTTTGACAAATGAAGATGATGTAATCAACATAGAACAAACAAAAACTCCAATTGTCTTGTCAAATTTTGATAATGAAGAATTGAAATACGAATCTAAATTTAAATCTATTTGTGTTTTTTCTGAGGAATCAAAAAGAAAAACAAAAAAAAGCACTTTAATACCATTCTCAACAGACGCAGAGTCTTACGGATATTACAGATCAGTTCACAAAAGAGATTATAAAATATTATTTTTTTCAAATCAAACATGCGAAGAAAAAGAATCTTTTGTTGATATTCTCAATTTGGAAAAAACAGAGTATTTCCAATACACCTATGATGAGTTTTATAAATTCACAAGCGAAGAAATGAATCTTGTTTATAACGACTGTTTTGCTGTTGTTTGTTTTGAAGACATCTTTAAAGACGACATACTGAATGCAGTTTCTTGTGGTGTTATACCTGTTGTTAATTTTGATCTGCCTGTTAAAAGCTACATGAAATCTGAAAAAATTGCACGAAGCTGTGTCGATAAAATTAACTATTTAAAATTCGATACGCAAAAGATTTGTGAAATGTCTAAAAACAACGTGAAAGAAATGATTTCAAATCATGAAAAATTCATAAGTCAAAATTGGGGAGAGTTTTTACAAAATTCATTAATCAAAATAAAAGGTCTTCATTTTATTTAATAAATGTTGACTAGTTTAATTTATAACCTTAAGGACCAAATTATGAACTCGCCAGATATTGAAGAAATCAACGCCATCGCAAAAACGATTTCAGACAACAAAGAACTCGTTCCCGTTGATCTCGATGTTAGAATCAAAGAAATGGTTTCTGAAATGGAAAGTGCCTTTTTGGAAATCCAACAACCAAGAACCGATTATGCACTTAGGCACTTTGTCGTCAATCAGCACGACACAAAAGAACAACAGTATGCCCAATGCGTTCTTGAGTTGCAAATTAAATACGACAATATTCGTCGTGCATTATTAGGCAAGAAAAAAGTTGAAATTGAAATTCGAAATCTTGAAAAATCAGCTACTGAAGTTGATTTGATTGATGCAGAAATTAAAAAAATTGATCTCGAAGAACAAAATAGAGCTATGTTGGGTGCCTGGCGAGAGTTTAAGTCTCTTTATAAGATTTGGCAAGAGTTTCCAAAGAAATACACACGCGAAGAACTTGATGCAGGACAGTCTAATTATTGGCGTAAGCGATTAACAAGACAAGCCAATCAAGACCTTCAAGCAACTGGTCGTGTTCAAGTTGGAAATATGGAGTCTCTGACTCAAATTGGAATGACCACAGTGCCAGAATTAGATCATGTTCGTGATGTTGAAAAAAATTATCTCACAGTCGGTGATCGTAAAGTTCTAATTGTTGTTCCAACTAGAGAAAAAGCTGAAAAACTTGCGTGTTTAGAAAACTTGGTGACTCCAAGCGGCGTTCAAGTTAAATATTATAATGTTTATGGTCGATCTGTTCACGATGCTTATAATGACGCTGCTATGACTGCAATTAAAGATGGCGCAGATTTTATGCTTACCATTGAAGATGATACATTTCCGCCAGAAAATGCATTTTCTTTATTGCTTGATATGTTTGAAGAATATGGACCGAAGTCTATTGTTGGTGCATGGTATCCGAAAAAACAAAAACCAAGAGAAGGAACTCCAATTGTTCTGAAAAACGGCAAAAGATCTGCTCTAAAGGACGATGGAAAAATTCATGAAGTTTATACAATTCCTATGGGATGCACGCTTTTTCCAATTTCTGTGTTTTTGAATTCGGTTTATCCATATTTTGCAACAACAGAGCATTTGACACAAGATAGTTTCTTTAGCCAGAAAGCCAGAGAAGCAGGATATAAATTAATTGTCAACACATCAATTAAATGTGGACATTTGGATATAAATACTGGAAAGATTTACGTTTAAAAAAGAGGAAATTTGGCATACAATCAAGGTTATTTTTGCGGCGGCGGACAAACTAGCTCAAACGCTCCGGTCGCTACAGTAAACAAGTTAACATACTCTACAAAAACAATGAGCGTTAATTCGTACAATCTAGGTAGTGCTAGATTAGGATCCGCTGGAGCTTCGTCGGATTCTCTTGATGTAGGATATATCGCTGGAGGAATTGGTACGTTTGCAGCTTTAGGCTTTACTGATAAAATCACGTATAGCAATGACACCATTGCATCCTCGACGGCAATAACTGCAAGATGGTGTCTTGCTGCGATTTCAAACGGAACAACTGGATGGTTTGCAGGCGGAGTATTACAAAATGGCTTGCAAACAAATTTAATTGAAAAAATTACACTATCAAGTGGCTCTGTGTCTACAAGTTCTTTGACTTTACAATATTCTCGCGGAAGTCTTGTTAGTTTGTCGAATAGTTCAACAGGTTATTTTATTGATGGCTACACCTACATACCAACCGATCAGTCTGGAGTTTATCTTTCGTATACTGATAAAATGAATATGTCAAATGAAACTTGGACATCACAAACAGCAGCATCGTTGTTGCCAGCAAATAGAATTTTTCCTGCAACCGCATCTTGGAAAGGCAATAAAGGTTACTTTTATGGAGGAAAAGATACAGGCGGAAACGTCTATAATAGCCTTTATGCAATAGCGTACTCCAATGACGCAGCTACAACTATAACCACAACAGGTATTGACAATGTGGGTTGGGCGTGTGGGCTTTCCGATAATCCAGGCGGATATGGTTATTTTTCCGGTGGTTCTACAGCTAATGGATCTGAAGGTACCGCTACACAAAAAACTTATTTGTTAACATATTCTTCAGAAGTTTTGTCTGCTCAAACTACAGCCAACTTAGCAACAGGTGCATATTTTATGGCAAGCGTTAGTGGAAATGAATCAACAGACCCAACAAACCCAACACCAGTCTATGGCGCGAGAATGCTTAGATTTGGATATGGATTTTAAAAAGAGGAAAACATGGCTAATCAAGGTTATTTTGCAGGTGGCGGAGGAACAACGGATACAACTGTTGATAAAATGATTTTTTCAACTGAAATAACGTCTTCTATAACAAGTGCAACACTGTCTGTTTCTGGAAGAAACTATGGATCTACCGCAAGCAACAACACTGGTGGTTGGGGATATCTTGCAGGAGGTCAAGATGGAAGCTCTAATCCTTTAGATTCAATAGACAAAATTACATTTTCTAACGATACAATCGCAGCAGCTACTTCCACTTTGTCGGTGGCTAGATGGTCAACGGCAGGAAATTCAGATAATACAAATGGAAAGGGTTACTTTTCAGGTGGAAAATCAGGAGGAGGAGTTCTTTCAACTGTAAACAAAATAACATTTTCAAATGATAGCGTATCATCAGTCTCTTCTCTTCCAGCGGGAGAAGATGATCAAACGGGAGTTTCTAGCGATGCAAATGGATGGGGGTATTCCGTTGGCTCAGTTTACAACTCGGTCAAAATAACATATTCTAATGATGCATCAACAACAGTTACTACTGCAAATTTAAGCGTTTCTAGAAGAAGTCCTGCTGGTGTTTCTGACAACACAAATGGAAAAGGATATCTTTCCGGAGGAGATACAGGCACTTCGGGATATGTTACGACCACAGATAAGTTGACTTATTCTAATAGCACATCTGCTGCACAAACAACAGCAAATTTATCACAGGCTCGTGCTTATGCAGCAGGCATTTCCAATAACCCTAGCGGAAAAGGATATGTTTCTGGGGGGCAAACGCCTACTGTTACAACTACTGACAAAATAACATTTTCTACAGATGCAACAGTTGCTTTGACAAGTGGCAATTTATCAAAAGGAAGAACACGACTTTTTGGATTAAGCGGAAATGATGCTGGCGGTGGTGGTGGCGTTATTCTTGGAGGTGACGTTTCTCTTAAATTTGGTTTTGCAATAGGAGTTTAAAAATGAATTTGCAACAAGGTTTTGCTGTTGGTTTATTATCTTTAGATTTTTTTGGGACAATGCTTGTTTGGCTTGATGCAAGCGATACAAACACTTTAAAACAAAACTCAAATGGCACCACTGCTGTTTCTTCTGCTAGCGACCCAATAGGTTATTGGGGAGATAAAAGTGGAAATGGATATAATGTTGTTCAAGCAACTTCTGGAAATCGAGCTTCTTATTCAACTACAAATGGTGCAAATGTTTATTTTAATGGAATTACAAATAATCTTGTTCGATTGCAAGCTCCAAATAGCATTTTTACAGGTCTTGGAAGCTTAACAACTTTTACAGTTTATTACGAAGATGCCACAGATGCCAATTTTGGACATGTTTGGATTATTGGAAATTATATTAGAATCCGCTGTAGGAACGATAGAGGATATAATGACAATAATAACGGAAATCTTAACGCCACTTCTGGACTTGGCTCTGCGACTCTTAACAAAAAAATTGTAACAACAGTTCGTCAAAATGATGGAACAAATTTAAACACTTTTATTTATGTCAATGGCGTACAGACTGCAACCCATACAATAACCTTGGCTGCGGCTAGAGCAACAACTGCTGGAAATTTTACAATTGGAAATGCCAATTATAACGATGAAGCCTGTCAAGGTGGAATATATGAATTCGGAGCACTCACAACAGCCTTGTCTGCATCTCAAGTTGCATTGGCAACAGACAGTCTAAGAAGAAAGTGGTCTGTATAATCAGTAGCACAAGTCATATATTTTTGACGCCATGTGTTTCCAAGTGTAGTTTTTCATAAGATTGGCAGCTTCATTGCCAATCTTTTTAGCTTCTTGTGTATTATCAAAAACCCATTCTAGTTTATCGACAATTGAATCAACACTTGGCTCTTCCCACAACGCAACAACTTCTGAGTTTTCTAAAAGCTCGCAGACTTTGCTGTTTTCAAGAGGGATTCCAGTTTTTTCATTGATTAAATCTGATTGTCCTGTTCCAATAGTGGCAATCGCTGGTTTTCCACAAGCCATATACTCCATCATGACTAGATTTGTACCCGCTTCGCATCGGCTTGGAAAAATTCCCACATCTGTGTTTTGATAAATTTGAGACATGCAAGGATTTGGCATTGTTGGAATTGTAATGACACGATTTAAATCAACGCCACTTTTCATCAAAGTTTTCATTCCACTATCGTCTGTATAAGGATTTCCCCAACAACATACCAATCGAGCTTCTGGATGTCGATCTTGAAAAATTTTGTATGCCTTAAGTGTTGCGTCTTGTCCCTTTCTATCCTCAAATTTTCCTCCTGAAAATATTAGAAAGTCATCACGAAAAATCTGCTTCTCAGATCGAGATTCGTTAAAAATTAATGGATCTATTCCTTGCAAAATAACTTCTGAATCAATTCCGTGATCTGTCAATAAATTTTTGCACCATTTAGATCCAGAAACAATCACATCAAATTTTTTAGATTGATCTACAAACTTTTTTGGAATTTTACGATCCGCAAAAGTAATGGCAATTTTCTTTGAACCAGAAAAATTACCCATGTAATCGGACAAATCGTGTTGTACTGCTTGAATGATTGGATATTTTTTTTGTGTTGCAAGATATTCAAAATTTGAAAACTTAAAAGTCTTAAAAAAAGCAGCTTCTGCTGGATTTTGCACAAAGCTATTTCCGTCAAGTTCTGTTGATACGTATTTAATTTTTGTTTTTTGAGAAAGCTCTCTTGCAAGATTTGTTGAGCAAACTCCCCAACCACTTACACAATTGCACGGCAAAATTAGAAAAATCATATGTTTCCTTCAAAAAACAGAACTATAAAATATATTAGTTTTTCCTACTAGACTTATGGTTTTAAATTGTTAAAATTTGTTTCTAACAAGGAGTTGAGCGATGCCCACCAAATATGCTGACAGATTGCAGTTGCCAATCAATGGCTTTGACGAAATCGTCTTCTCTACTAGTATTGGATTGGACGTTGCCACGGGATACAACAAGATTGTGTATCATAAAAACCAGCCATACATTGAGTTTTCAAAAAATATGATTCACATGGAAAACGTCTATGTTCCTGAAAATCAAAAATGGCGTATTGATGGATCTTTTTCATCTTATGTCGAATATCGATCAAAAGATTGTTGTAAAATAAAAATTTTACAATACAAAAAAAAGTCAAACTTTTTTTACATATCGCCTTTTGATCTCAAATCTGATAAAATATCCATTCTGATCAATCCTTTGCGTCGTAAGAAAACAACTCAGGACAAATAAATGTACTATCTAAGCATTGACATCGAAACAACGGGATTAAACCCACAAACGTGCGATATAATTGAATTCGCGGCAATTCTTGATGACTTGTCTAATCCTCAGCCTGTAGATAGCCTTCCGTATTTTCACGCCTATATCAAACAAGAGTGTTTTAACGGAGAGCCATATGCGTTAAGCATGCATTCAAAAACATTTGAAAAAATCGCATATGCTCAAAAAAACAATATTGAAATTTCTGAAACTGGCGAAAAATTTATTGATATTCTTTCTTTGCCGCTCTACTTGAAAAACTTTTTGACTCGAAATCATGTTTCAGAAAGCTCAAGAAATGGAGATGTTAAAATTTCAGTTGCTGGAAAAAACTTTGCTATGTTTGATTTTCCTTTTATAAAAGAGAAAATGAAACCTCTTGAAAAAAATAACTTTCTCATAGAAGAATCAAAAGCTTGGAAAAATATAAAATTTTTGCATCGAGTTTTAGACCCAGCAATTTTGTATTATGAAAAAGGCGATTCATGTCTTCCTGATTCAAAAACTTGTATGCAACGCGCTGGACTAAAAGGAGATGTATCACATACCGCTTTAGAAGATGCCAAAATGGTTGTAAGGCTTATTCGAAAAAAATTAATCAACTTGTGATGGATTCCAATCATCTGAAATCGAACGGTAAGCTATCTTTTTGCTTGGTTCGTTTTCTTTTTCTCCGTAAATCGTATCAATAACATCATCTACAATTTTTAAATACTCAGATGATTTTTTTTTAATTAAAATGTTTTTGTTTGATTTCATTTTGCCTTCTTTAATATATATGAAAGTTATCTTGTCATAAGTTTGAGAAAATTCAATGTGTTGTGGAAGAAAAAGAATTAGTGCAAAAAGATCAAAATCTGGTAGAATAAACCGTATAAGAAAACCCATAGAACCACAGGTTGAAATCCATGACGAAAAACATATTGAAGATCGAGAACGATTACTCAATCTTCCTATCGACGGACCTGATAGCCAAGAACGAACTGTGGGAGAGATTGAGATTTAGAGATCGTAATTATTTCCACAACAGAGCATATAAAATGCGAAAGTGGGATGGTTATATCAAATTTTTTGACAAAGATACAGGAAAATTTTTAACTGGTCTTTTGCCAGAAGTTTCCGCTGTTCTTAAACACTTGAATGTTCCTTACGAAGTTGAAGATAATCGTAAAAAAACTCCATTCTTGTTTCGAGATATCGATCAAAGCTTTTTAAATCAATGGTTGCCAGAAAAAACAACAAATGGCGATCCTATGAAGCCAGTAGAGCTTTATGATTATCAGGTTGATCTTATCAATCAAGTTGCAAAGCATCGTCGTGGAGTTATATTTGCTCCAACATCGGCTGGAAAAAGCTTGGTCATGCTTGGCATATTAAAAACCTTGCCTCCAAATACACCCACTCTTGTTTTGCAAAATCGTGTTTCATTGGCACAACAAAATTATGATGAATTTGCAAATTGGGGCATACAAAACGTCGGAAGACTTTGGGGTGGTGTTTCTGATCCAAATGTTGTTACTGTTGCAAGCGTACAAAGCATATCAAAAATAGAAAAGCTATTGCCAAAAATCAAAGTTCTTATCGTAGATGAAATTCACGATATGATGAGCAGTCTGCCTAAAGCTGTATACAAAAGAATGAAAATGGCTGACGTAAGAGTAGCTGTCAGTGCAACGCCATTTAAATTTGGCGGAAAAGATCAAGTGCAAAAGTTTTATGTAAAAGGATTTTTTGGTCCAATATTAAAAGTAAAAAGCACAGAAACTGGAATCCTTACAACACAAGAATTACAAGGAAGAGGAATTCTTTCAGCGTCAAATTGTATTTTTTATAAAATAACCGAACCACAAATACCTTATGATATTTATATGGATGCAGTCACAAGAGGAATTGCAGAAAGCTTTTATTTTCATGATGTTGTTAAAAAAATTGCAAAAAAACAAATTGGTCGAACTTTGATTTTGGTTGATCGAATTGCACATGGTGACGCACTACACGGATTGCTACCTGGAAGTTTGTGGGTTAGAGGTCAAGATAATGCTAAAACTCGAAAAAGCGTCATCAAAGAATTGCAGAAATCTGACAACTGCTTGGCTATCGCAACACAACAAATTTTTAACACCGGAATTAATGTAAAAGTCCACAATCTGATTAACGCTGGTGGCGGACAAGCAGATCATCAAATCATACAAAGAATGGGTCGTGGTCTTAGAACAGCCGATGATAAAGATGTTCTGAATTATATTGACTTTTTGTTTGAAATAAATCCATATCTTCAAGATCATAGCAAAAAGCGAATTAAAATATTAACAGAACAAGGTCATAAAATATCCGTAGAATCTCTTCCAGAGGAGTTTTTATAATGTCTGATATTCCTGATCTCGATTCAGAATTTTATGAACATCAAATAAAAATGATGTCAGAAAGATATGCTAAAATTTTTAAAAAGTGGAATCTTAGCTTCTCCTCTTACTATGATTATGTCAGCAGCCAATTACAAAATAAAAAGTATTGGCTTTGGATATTCTTGTGTGGCTTTGAAAAGTTCATACAAGAAAAAGGCGATGTAAAAGAAGGTCGCCGAATTCGAATATATAAAGATGCTGATAATAGAATAAGCAAAATTATCGGCAGTTACTTCAAAGAGAGAAATTACGTAAAATCATTATGAGAAACTTTTTGAAAAAAATTCCGTCAGTTGTATTATTTGTTCTTTTAGCAATCGTTTATCTGGCTTGTGGTTACGTTATTGGATATCATCAAGGATATAAATTTGGTCAAAAAGATTATATCGAATATGTTAACAAAGTTTTGAAAACAAAAGAAAATTAATTTTTCCAAGAATTCCAAAAACTTCTGTTTTTTTCCATTTCTTCCTTGGTATGAGTTGCAAATCTTCTGTTTTTTCTTCCTTTGCGTATTGCAGATAACGTGACTGTTATTTCAATTGATTGATTTCTAATGGATTCGCCTAAAATTTCAACAAACACTTTATTGTTTTCAACATAGGCTCCACATTCAATCGGGATCGATGTCATTACACTTACAGGCTTAATTGTATCAATTTCACAAGATTGTAAAAAATAATCATCAATTTCTTTTGATACAATATGCCTATTATCTCCTTGATTCCCACCATTTAAATAAACAATATCTTCAAATCTGACTTCTGGCATTTCTACGCAAATCAATTCTACATATTCATTCTCGCCCTGTGATCCTTTAACAGGCAATATCGCTGTTTTTGTAGGATCTCCTGGTTCGCCTTGTGGTCCTTGGGCGCCATCTGGAGGACTGCTGCCAGTGGGATTTGTCCAGTCATAAGGGAAATAATAGGTATAGGTGTTTCCTGGTGTAGTGATCTGAAGAGATGAAGGACCAGTCTGACTAATATCAGTTATTATCAATCCATTATCGCCTGTGCCTCCTTGTAGTCCCCTATAGCCTTGACGCCCTTGTGAACCCTGAGCGCCTTGAGCACCCGCAACGCTTGAGCCAGTTATTCCCTGAGCACCCTGAGCACCTTGAGCACCAGCAGAACCTTGTGCACCCTGAGCACCCTGT
>JGI24890J29729_1001000_pt1 | contig 14154 bp, 11 predicted proteins | sample FreactcultureFD7_FD_29729 | JGI IMG/M metagenome (IMG submission 29729)
CATGACCGCGCGCGATTTTTCGAATTTTGTCAACGGGCAAGTCGGCGTCGATCGCGCGCGCGGACAAGGCCCGGTCAACCCCGATGGCACACCGTTCAACCTGACCCAGGCCAAACCGGTCTATCAGGGCAATGGAACCTATATGTGGGTATCGCCGGGCGGCGTGGTGATGACACCAGCGCGACCCAAGCAAATGCCGCGCCCGTATCTGACCACCGGGGCCCGGTAAATGTCGGCGCTCGATACGCTGCAAATCCTGCCGCCCAATCAGCAGGGCCTGCCAAAGGGACAGGCCAGCGATACCGATATGGCGGCGCATTCGGCGCCCGGATGGGGCGCGACGATCGGCGCGGCATACAACGCCGGAACCGACAGCACCTGGTTCGTGCAAAACACCCGCAAGCGCGAAGCGTACAACGCGCTGGCCGAACAGCTGGCGGCGCAAACCGGCAAAGACCCAAGCGCCTATTACATGGGTGGGCAGACCGACACGCACGCCCTGCCGTCGCTGGTGTGGCAGGATATCAATGCGCGGCGCGCGATCGACCCGAATTTTATGAAGGACATCGGCGCCGATCAGGACGCGTTTGAAAAAAACGTGCTGACGCGCGGCGGCCAGTACCAGATTGACAAAGCGCGGGCCGGTGCTGGCGGATTTATTCCGAACCTGATCGGAACGGCCGGCGCGGCATGGCACGATCCATTCCAAGCGGCGGCGCTGGCGATGGGACAGCCGGAAATATCGTTGGCCGGCCGGGGCGTGCTGGTCAACGGATTGGCGCGCCTGGGCGTTGCGGCCGGGACCAACGCCGGGATTGCAGCGGCCGAAGAACCGTTGACGATCCAGTCGCGCGCGGCGCTGGGCGAAACCACGACGGCGGGCGATGTCGCGGGCGATATCGGCGGCGCGGCATTGTTTGGCGGCGCGCTGCATGGCGCGGGAGAGTTGGGCGCGGTGGCGCTGAAACCCGTGGTTGGCGCGGCGCGGGACGTGTTCGAAAGCGGCCTGTCGCATGTCTATGGCGCGTTGCCCGACAACGTACTGGCCGATCACTTTGCCAGCAAAGTCGCACCGTGGGAGCGCACGCCCGAAGAACAATCGGCGTTGAACGTGGTGGGGCGCAAGGCCGAAGTCGATGCCACCAATCCCTATGGCGCCAGCTATGCGGCGATGGCGTTGCACGGCGTAAAGCTGGGCGATGCGACCGGCGCGCTGGACCAGGGGCGCGTGCCAGGGCCCGGCCCGACGATCACCGCGCCGAACACGGGCGCATTCAGCGCGAATTACTACCAAAAATTGCGCATGGCCGAAAATGCCAGCGGCAACCCCAATGCATCGCCGGGCACATCGAGCGCGCGCGGGCTGTATCAGTTTACCGATGGCACGTGGTTGCGCACGTACAAGGCACGGTTCGGCGCGCAGGGCCAGACGGATGCGCAGATCATTGCGCTGAAAACCAACAGCGGCCTGCAGGATACGCTGGTACGCGACCTGACGCAGCACAATGCGGCGTTTCTCGGCCACAACGGTGTCGATCCGAACGATGCCAATCTGTATCTGGCGCACTTTGCCGGGCCGGATGACGCGGTAAAGCTGGCGCACGCCGACCCTGCTACGCCGGTTTCCGAGGTCATGCACAAGGCGTCGATCGAGGCGAACCCATGGTTGCGCGGCAAGACGGTGGGCTACGTGCGCGCCTGGGCAGAGCGCAAGATGGGCGGAAAGTCCACAAGCGTACCAATGGGCGCAACGCCCGATTTGGTCGACGACAGTGGCGCGACGCTGGCGGCGGACGATGCCGAAAGCGCATCGATCGACGCGGAGGAGGCGACGATCGCGCCGACCGACAACCAGGGCGGTGCCGTGCCCGACAATGCGCCGCCCGGTGCGCCGGCGCCGAACGAATTGCCGTTGTCGGTGCACACGATCCTGCCCGCATTGCGCACCGCAATCGCCGACAAATCGGTGAAGCTGAATGATTTCGAAGGGCTGGCGCAATCGCTGGGCGCATCGGCCGAGGACGTGCGCGCGGGCTTTACCGAACTGGCGCGCCAAGGCGAGCTATCACAGCGCGGCGACAATGGCGCGTTCACGCGCGCGCGGCCACCCGCAAAAGACCCGAGCCTGATCGAATGGATCAAACAGGGCGGCGGCATTTGGGACGGCGACGGCGGCGAATTCAANGGCGGCGATTTCGCGCGCATGGGCCTGAATGATTGGTACAAGGGCGGCCCNTTCCGCGACAAAAGCCCGATCATTCGCACCGTCGAACAAGGGCCCGGCGACCGCAGCGCTGACAAGGTTTTTCGCGCAGCCGTTGAAGCCGGATATTTCCCCGAACACAAGGCGGCGCTAGAGGCGCACGGCCCGGATACGCTCGACACCAATGACCTGCGCCAGGCCATCGACATGGAATTGCGCGGGCATCCCCGGTACCAGTACGGATCACGCGCCTGGGAACGGCAGGTAAAGCTGAACCCCGACAAGAAATTCGTGCCGGTACCGGAAGAAGTGCCGCCCGGCGCTCGCACGATCGGCGAGGCGCTGGGGCAGTGGAACGAACACAACCAAGAGCAGCTGCAACTGCACGGCACCTGGCTGGGCAAGCCGATCGAGAAATTTGACCCGTGGATTTTGGACCGCGCGTTTTACCTGTGGCACGAAAGCGGCGAAGCGATCGGCCACCCCGGCGAGGCGCTTGATCAAGCCATCCACGACTATGAACAAAAGGTCGCGAACGACGCACTGGCGGCAACGGGCGACAAGGTGTATGGCAAAGAATATGAGTGGCCAACATACCATGATCCCGAGCCCGGCGGAACGGGCGATGCGGATGCGCAAAGCGGCAGCGGACAAGCGCCTGTCGGTGGAACTGCGCCAGCGGGCGAACCACGCGGCGGAACTGATGGACCTGGCAGCGAAGCGGCAGGCACAAGCGGGCCAATAGACCCGACCGCCTTTGCCGAATACGACGATCCCGCCGGGGACCGCATTGCCAAGGCCGCCGACAGCGCCTGGCACGATATCGAAGCCAAGATCGACCCCGCCATAGCCGAACGCGAAAAGCAGATGACGCAGCTGGCCGCAGAGGCGCCGTTGCGCAAGCCGGTGGCGCAAGAGGGCACGATGGGGCTGGGCCTGTTCGATGCCAGCGATCAGCCGGTGTTTGATTTGAGCGAAGGCGATCCGGCGGCAAAGATCGCGGGCATTCAGGCGGCGCTCGATGCTGACCAGGCCGCGCTCGATGCCATCAATTCCTGTCTGTAGGAAAAAACCATGACGATATCGGTGTGCACGGCGGGCCTGGTCGCGGATGGCAAGATCACCAAAGGGCAGGCCGAAGAAGTCGAAAAGTATTATCACGCCAATTTCCAGCGGCTGAAACAGCAGATGGACATGATGGCGGCGGCGGACCTGGCCAGTGATCGCGCGGTGAAACAGATGCAGGCGGCAATCAACCGGCGCAAGCTGTTGGCGGCCAAGATGATCGAGGCGCAAACCCGCTTGGGTGAACAGCTGCGCGCGTATGACGGCGGCGGCATGTCCGATGGCAAAGGCGGCGGCCCGATCAATCCGAAGGCGTTGCCGGCGTTGCTGGGTGGACCCGATCCAAAGCATGTCGGCCGCACGCTGGAAACGTGGCACCAGGCGATCCAGGGCAACATCGACAACATGATGCGCAGCGTGCTGGAAGCGCACGGACCCGATATCTTTGGCCGGATTACCGACAAGGCCGGGCTTGATGATTTGGGGCGCGAGGCATTCGGCAAGGATACCGGCAACGTCGCCGCGCGCGAACTGGCCAAGGCATGGGATACCGCGCGCGAATGGACACGCGGCCGCGCCAATGCCGCCGGCGCCGATATCGGCAAGCTGGAAGATTACGGGCTGCAAATGCATTGGGACAGCGAGGCGGTGCGCAACCTGCCCGATTACCAGGCATTCGAGGACATGGTTTTGCCGCACCTCGATCGCACGCGCATGATCGACCATGAGCTAGGCACACCGTTCGGCGATAACGCCCTGCGCGAGGTAATGCATAAAGTCTGGCAGGGCATCCGGTCGGAAGGATGGGACGATCGCGAGCCCGGCGGGATCGGACGTGCGAGCATGGCCAACGATGGCAAAGACCCGCGCTTTTTCGTGTTCAAGGATTACGACAGCTGGAACCGCGTCAATGACCAGCTGGGCAGCGGCAACGCGTTCACCAGCATGAATGGCATGCTGGAACACCGCGCGCGCCAAATCGCGGCGCTCGAAGTGCTGGGGCCGAACCCCGATCACCAGGTGAAATGGTTGCAGGACGTGGTGACGAAATCGGCACAGACCGATATGGCACCCGGCTCAAAGGCGGTTGACCTGGCCAAGCGCGGCAACAAGGCCGCCGACAATATCTGGCAGGAATTCAAGGGCGCGCTGAACCGGCCCGAGGACAAGCGGATCGCGGCGGCATTCGGCACTTATCGCAATGTCAAATCAGCCGCGGTGCTGGGCAGCGCGATCATATCACAGCAATCCGACGTGGTGCTGTCGATGATGGCGCGGCATTTCAACGGATTGCCCGAGGTCAAGGCGCTGGCGATTTATCTGAAAATGTTCAAACCCAGCCTGGCCGAGGATCGCGCGCTTGCCTCGCGGCAATTGCTGGGGCTGGCCGAACAGCGCCATTACACACCGATCCAGTCGGGGCTGTTCAATCGTGAATTTGCCAAGCCGTGGTCATCGCGCCTGGTCAACACGGTGATGCATTTGCAGGGATCGGCGCGATGGGCGCAAGTGATCCGGCACCAGTTTGGCGGCGATTGGTGGAACGTCATCAGCCACCAACGCAACACCGCCTGGGCCGACCTGGACCCGGTGTTCCAAAAGGCGATGGCGCGCGGCGGATTTGACGCGGGCAGCTGGGATCAGTTGCGCACGACACCGACCGAGGACGTGCATGGCACGCCGGTGATCCTGGCCGACAATATCGCCGATGAAAACTTGCGCCTGAAAACGGCGGCGATGATTTTGGGGCAGGCAAACACGGCGGTGGCAATCCCCGATTTGCGCGCCAAGGCGGCGATGAATTCCATGGTGAAGCGGGGCACCGTTGCGGGCGAATTGATGTCGTCGGCGATGATGTACAAGGCGTTTGGCGTGTCGATCGTGATGAACCAGGCAGCGCGGATCATGTCGATGCCGGCCAAGAGCGCGGCGCGCTATGCCGCGCGCTTTGCAATCCTGATGACGATCGCCGGCGCGATGGAAATCCAGATGCGGCACATTGCCAAGGGAGAGGACCCCGAGGACATGACCAAGCCCGGCATTTGGGGCTGGGCATTGGGCAGCGGCGGTGCCGGCGGTATCTTTGCCGATTACTTGCGCGCCGCGATCCAGGACCCGGACAAAGGGATCATCGCCGGCGCGGCCGGACCGATGGCCGAAGATGCGCAAAACCTGTGGCACGTGGCGTTTCAAAAGGGACCGAATGGCGATTTGATGCTGAACCGCAACGCGCGCGGCGCGGCGTTCAAGCAGGCGCGCAGTTTCGTGCCGGGCGGATCATTATGGTATGCACGCCTGGCATTCGACCGGATGATTTCGGACGAAGTGCAGCAAGCGGCCGATCCGAATTATCAGCATAGCTGGGCCAATATGCAGCACTTTGCACAACAACGCGGCGCGCCGATGTTTGCACCGCCGGGCGGCCCGACACGCGCGCCGGACTTTGGCCGCGCCATCGGGCAACCGGCGCCGCCTCCGGAGAATTGACAGCCCGCGCGCCTTGTGAGAAACAGGGCGCGCCGGCCTAGCGTGTGCGCCCCGGCCTCTGTGGTGAGTAACACCCGGCGACGCGGCCGTGAACCGCCAGAGGTGGCCCCGTTTCGGCCTAGCCCCTCGCTCTGATCGATGATCGCAGCGAGGGTTTCCCATGACGGTTGGCGTCGAAACGCCTTTTTCCCTGTATAACGGCGATGGTTCGACCACGACGTTTGCGCCGGGTTTCACGTATGCCAGCGCCAGCGATATCGTGGCGACCGTGGGCGGCGCAGCGGCGACGTGGAGCCTGATCGGCGGCAACGTGGTCTTTGCCTCGACGCCGCCAGTCGGCACGGGCAACGTGCTGATCCAGCGCCAGACAGCGCGCGCGCAGTTGACCAATTTTACCTATAACGGTTCGTTTTCAGCGCCGGCGCTGGACATCGGTCTTGATCGGTTGATGCGGGTTTCGCAGGAAATCGGCGCAGCTGTTGGCCAAGCGATTTCCGTCCCGCTGGGTGAAACGCTGCCAAAACTGCCAGCGGCAGCAGTACGTGCCGGGAAATATCTGGCGTTTGACGTGGTGACAGGTGCGCCGATTGCGCTGGCGGGCAGCACATCGGCGGCGACAAATGCCGCACTGGTCAGTTTTTTGCAACCTGGCACTGGCGCCGTCGCGACCTCTGCACAGACCGAATTGCAGCGGTTTGTCTGGGTAGACCAGTTCGGTAACAATGTTGGTACGGGTGGCGATGATACAGCGGCCATTCAGGCTGCGATCAACGCGGTAACTGCTGCGGGTGGCGTTGCGCGACTGACACCAGGAAAGGTGTATCGGTATACCGCGCTGTCGATCATCGGTAATGGTGCCATACTGGAAGGCGGCGGGGAATACGGCGCAGGGGCGTTGCGCTGCACCGCGACCAGTGGCGTTACCATCACCATCACCGGGCAGTATTCGGGCCTGCGCAATATCTGTTTGCAGGGATCGCAACCATTCGGCGGCACGGCACCATCGTCGGGCTTTGCCGTCAAAGTGCTGAACAGCTATCACGCAATCCTCGACGGGGTGCGGTGCGAATATCACTGCAATGGCGTCCTGATTGCCGGGTCAACCGAGACGCGCCTTACCAAGATCGAAATGCGGTATTTGTTCGGCACCAATGGAGTGCAGTGGTACACGCCAAGCGGTTCAGGCGGCAGTTATGGCGGAACGATTGTCGATTTTACCGCGGATAATCCCTATAGCGCAGCGGGCACGCCAAAGCTGTGGGCGACTTCGACGGCGTTCAATCTGAACGATATCGTCTATACCAACAACGGCATTTATCAGTGCGTGGTGGCCGGCACGTCGGCATCGTCGGGCACCGGCCCGAACGCACCGGTCAGTTTTACCGCACAGATCACCGATGGCACGGCCAAGTGGCGATTCGTGTCGGGTAACATGACGTGGATCGAGCAAAACTCCAACAGCTATTCGATCCGGCTGAGCGGCATTGCGGCAATCGACGGGCGTATCGCCTTTGCCATGCGCGACAACGACAACACCGGATCATCGTTTCCGATGTGGTCATTCTTGTGGGATTTCGAGGCTGACCACAGCCACTATGCCGGTGTATCGCTAGAGGCTGGCCAAGGATGCCAGATTGATGGGTCTTGGATTGGTTCGCAAATTGCCGGCCCAGCGGTGGGCGGTAATGGAACGGGCGTACAGACCACGGGCACATGGCAGGGCGAATGCAGCGTGATGCAAACGCGCATCTTCGGCTGCGCCGGCACTGGTATCTTGAATGGCGCAGGCATTGAAAACGTGTTTGCATTCAACAACATTGCCGCNTGCGGGCAGGCGACAACGAACACATACAACGGGATCACCGTTGGTGCGGGCGTTTCGCGGTTCAAAATCATCGGCAACACCATCGGCAAGCTGGTTTCGGGCACTGGCAGTCAATATGCCGGTATTCTGGTNANTGGCGGCGCGTCAGATTATTACGTTATCACCGGCAATGATGTCACCGGCAACGTGTCAATCGGGCTGTTCGATGGCGGCGCTGGCACAAACAAGGTTGTCGGCCAAAATATAGGCGATGCCGGGTTTGGCTTTGCAACAGGATCGGGCGGCTCTGTCGCCCAGGCGACGAGCAAATCAACCGGCGTTACACTGAGCAAGCCGACCGGTGACATCACCATGAATGCGGCCTCACTGGCGGCGTCAACGGCGGTGGCATTTACGCTTACCAACACCCTGATTGCCGCAACGGACCAGATTGTAGTGACCCATGCCAGCGGCGGCACGGCGGGCGCCTATGCGATTACCGCTCAACCGGCAGCGGGCAGCGCGACAGTGACGGTGCGCAATCTGACGGCGGGGGCGCTGGCCGAGGCTATTGTGCTGCGCGTGGTGGTTATCAAGGCGGCCAACGCATGACCGACCTGACGCACAATGATTTGCACCGGGACTTCGGCAAGATGGAGGGGCGCTTGGACGCAATGGATGGGCGGCTTTCCAAGATCGAGGAAACTGTCGAGCATATTCGCACATCGGTCGATCTGCTGGCAAAGCGCGATGCGGCGCGCGGGGCGTTTGAAAAGGCGGGCGTGTGGATCGCCGGCGGCGTCGGCGCGGCGGTAACGCTGTTTGTGAGCCATTTCTGGAAATGACCGAGCAGCCACAAACACCAGGCGCGGGCAACCGCAAGCTGACCAACGCCATCGGTGGCACGACGGCGGCGGCAATGCTGATCGCGGCCGTTGCCAGTTTTGAGGGGCGCCGCGACGATCCGTATCAGGACCTGATCGGCAAATGGACCGTGTGCTATGGCGAAACAAATGTGGCCATGCGCCACTATTCGGCGGCAGAGTGCAAGGACATGCTGGCCGGATCGCTGACGCAATACGTGGTCGAGGTGCGCAAGGTGAACCCCGACCTGGCCGGGCCGCAATTGGTTGCCGCCACGTCGCTGGAATACAACATCGGCGTCGGTGCCTATCGCCGATCGAGCGTGGCGCGCCTGTTCAACGCGCACCGCGATCGCGACGCGTGCAACGCGTTCGTGCGCTATTCGTTTGCCGGGGGGCATCAGGTGCCGGGGCTGTTGCGCCGGCGCGAGGATGAACGGCGGATTTGCCTGACGGGGGTGCAATGACATGATCGAATATCTGCGCAATCGCCTGCTCGAAAAAACCACCTGGGCGTCGATCGGCGCGGCGATCGTCGGCGCTGCCGCGCTGCCGGTGCCATTTTCCTATGTGATGATCGGCGTGGGCGTCGTGGGCACACTGGTGCCGAGCCCGGCGCCAAAAAGCGGAACGAACTGACATGACCGATTTTACCAACGCATTCCAGGAACGCGGTCAGGCAGTGACCTACACACCGCACCGATTGCGCGATCTGTCTGGCCGCGTGAAGGTTTCGCAGCACCAGAATATTTACGAAGCCGACTTTGAATATGGCCTGCAACCGTTGCGGTGGGAGGCATTCACTGCCGGGGGTGCCACGATCACGTCGCAGCCTGGCACCGGCGGTGTGCGGATGTCGCTGACCACAGCAGCCGGCGATGTCACTATTCGCCAGTCGCGCCCCTACCATCGGTATCAACCCGGCAAGACGATGGCGATGGCCAGCGCGGTGAACTTCGGCACCGCAAACACAGGCCAGCGCCAGCGGGTCGGATTTTTCGATGATGGCAACGGTATATTTTTCGAGCAGGCCGATCCAACCACTGCGAACCCCTTCGGCATGTATGCGGTGTTCCGGTCAGACGTGAATGGCATGCCGACCGATACAAGATTTTCCATGGAAACATGGACCGGTGCCGGATTTGCATCGCAGCTGAATTGGGCTGCGATCCAGATGATTTATATCGAATATGCCTGGTATGGCGCGGGCGGATTGCGCTGGGGCGTGATCGTCAACGGCGAACCACGTATCCTGCACGAATTCGGCCAAGGCAATTCGGGCGCGCAATGGCCCTGGGCGCGCACCGGCAACCTGCCCGTGCGGTATGAACAGCGCAACTTGATTGCGCAGACCACCGGCAACACGATGTACCATTGGGGCGTGTCGGTGATGGTCGACGGCGGGGTGAACGAACAGCGCGGGTTTACTTATGGCTATGGCATGGCCAACGGCACGCCGCGCCGCGCGATCGGCGCCGGCGTAACGCGATATCCTTTGCTGTCATTCCGGTACCGCGTGATGGGGACGCAGGAATACACGCAGGCCGGTGCGGCCGCGACAGCCGGCACCACCACCACCCTGACTGTGGCGGGCACGCCCTGGACCGTTGGGCAGTGGGTGGGCCGCTATGTGTTTTTTCCCGGCCTGGGCGCAGTGGGACAAGGCATTGTGGCGCGGATCACCGCCAACACCGCCAACGTGCTGACCTTTGTTGACAATATCGTGGGCGGCCCCGTGGCCAATGCGCCTGCCGCAGCACAGGCATACCAGATCGGCATCATCAACCGCGGGCAATTGCTGCCCAAGGAATTGAACATTCAATCCGACGTGGCGGTGACGGTGGAATTGATCGCATCGACGCCGACTTCGCCAGTTGCCTTGACTGCCGCAACCTTCGCGGCGCTCAACTCACTGGGATCGGTCAATTCGTTCGCAGAACGGGACGTATCGGCAACGGCGCTGACGGGCGGGGAAGTCGTCTACAACACGCCATCGCCCTCGGGCGCGCTGAACAATTTCAATCTGAACAATTTCTTCCCGCTGTTCAATACGATCCGAGGCAACATGCCTGATATCCTGACAGTGGCAATATCGACGTCCGGCGCAGCGACTGTCGGTTGTTCGATTATTTGTCAGGAAGCGATGTCATGATCGCGCTGGCAATGGCGTCTTTGGCGCTAAACAACGGAGCAATTTGATATGGTGGCCCCTGTCATCCCGTCCTACGTGCCACCCGCGTTGTGGGATGGCACGACAACGGACATGCGTCCCTTCAGCACTATTACCCTTTCGATAATAACCGCCGCAGCAACGGCCTACACACCGCAGTGGTCACCGGATAAAATCAACTGGTTTCCCATGTCGGGGCTGGACTTGAACTTCAACACGCAGGCCACCATCGGCACCACGTTCACCGGACCACTGACGTTTCAGGGCGGTGGGTATGTTCGTCTGAATGGCGGCACTGGCGGCACGTTTATGCTCAGTGGGGGGCAGTGATATGGCGACGGATATTATCGCGCGTGGGCTGGGTGCGATCGGCAAAAACAACGCATTCGCCGCAAAGATGCCGCTGCAGCTGCTACGCGCCGACGCGCCTTCGGACGATGCGGAGTGGACCAGTTTTACCGGCCGCTCGGCCGACATGATCCATGCGTTTTGCAACGCGTCGACATGGGCTGGCGTTATCTCGGCGGTTTCGACGGCCTGTACGACTTGGGCTAACCGACGGGTAGAGTGGGCTTTTCCACTCGCCACAGGCGCCAACGGGTCGTCTGGCGGAAACCCGACGCAGGATACAACACCCGCACAATGGGCAGCGGGCACGTATGACGCCAATATCAACTATTGCCTGGACAAGATGCTCGCCCACAACCCTGGCGGATATATTTACATTCGTCCGGGGTGGGAAGCGGGTAACCTTTCACCGTTCCCATGGGGTGCAACAACGTCGATCGCAAATGCCCGCACCGATTACATCGCGGCGTTTCAGCATTTCGTTACACTGGCACGCGCCAAGTCACATCTGTTCAAGATCGTCTGGTGTGTCGCCAACGAAAACTATACCAACGCCGCTGTATTGATGGACCCGACCAATGCAACGACCGGTTTTGATCCGGGTGCGGCGTATTATGATGGCGTCGGCATTGATGGGTACCTGATCGGCACTGACATTTCGAATGGAACCACGTTTGAGCACAAGGCGCACACGACTGCCAACCCGCTACTAATCACGCTGGACACGCAATGGGGCTTCCGCTTCCTCGCTGACTTTGCGCGCACCAATGGCAAATTTCTTGCGATCAATGAATGGGGCATCGGCGCTGACCGTCCTGACTATGTTCGCGAAATGGGGGCTTTCGTCGCAGAGCCAAGCAACAACGTGCGTTATCACGGAATTTGGAACAAGAACGCGGGCACGCAGGTCAGTGGGCAATACCCATTTCCCTGCCGACTATCAGACAATTCCAACGCCTATCCGCTGTCAAAGGCGGCATATCTCTATTACTTCTATGGCAAGGGCTCGCCGGTTACCGAACAGGCCGAAACATCGGGACTGATTGCGCGCTCGACTTCGAGCATCACTGCATCTGACCGCTCGGCCTATGACACGCTCCTCGCTGGATTGAAGTCATCGGGGTTGTTTCCTTATCTCGATCAGTTGGTTTTGCTGTGCGGCGTGGACAACAACATTTCCCTGATCAACCTGCTGGGCGCGGGCGGATTTACAACTACAAACCCGCGCGCCGTTGGCCGATGGAATATCAACGGAGCGCCGACTTTTGCCTCATACAAGGGTTGGACCGGAACCGGCAACATCGCTGATTTTCTGCGCTTAAACGGTGCCAACCCAACCACTGCTGCCAACACCAAAATGGCGCAGAACGATGCGCACATGGGTATACTGGCTCTCACCGCCAACGCCAACGCGGGGGCACAGACATACGAGTGCGGTGTATCATCCAGTTTCATCGGCTGTTCGTCTGCTGGCAACCAGTGGATCGGTCGCCCGAATACCGCAGCAACGGTGACTCTCAGCAATAGCGGGCAAGGCGCGGGTCACATCATGTGGAACCGCACCGGGGCGGCGGTGTGGAACAGCTATTTCAACGGTGTTTCGTCAAGGTCCGGCGTGGATGCTTCGGCAGCGATTTCATCTGACGATCCACGCCTTTGCGCGATCCCATCGATCGGCGCGGGCGGTGGCGGCGTAAACCAGATCGCTATTGCTCACTACGGCCGGGCACTTCCCACCGCATTGTTCAACGGACCGCTGGTGCTTTACAATTTGCTGTATGCCTTCGCGCATGGCGTAGCAGCAATCTAATGTCCTTCTGGCTCCTATCCCTCGCCCTACGCGCCAAGACGCTGCTAGGCACGTTCGCCACATGGGCCGGGCGCAACCCCGCATGGGCGTTGTGCATCGCTCTGGCGGCTCTGTGCGGCGTCTGCTGGCACGAATGGAGTGTCAAGGCGCGGCAGGTCGAACACCTGTCCAGCGAGATTGCGCAATTCCGCGATGCGCAGGCCACAGCGGCGGCCACGGCACGCGAGGCGCTGCACCATCAGGAACAGGTCTATCAGGCCAAAGCACAGGACGCAGACCATGCATATCAGACACAGCTTGCGGCGGCTCAGTCTGCTGCTGATCGGTACATTGCTGGCCACCGCGTGCAGTCCTGCACCTTTGCAAGTGCGCCCGGCGCAGCCCCTACCGCCGCCGAAAATAACGGTGCCGGCGTTCCTCCAGGAATGCCCACCGATGCCGTCGTGGTACCCGCCAGCGACGTGCAAACCTGTTCCGCCGCCGTAACCTATGGATTGAAGGCGCGTGACTTTGTGCTGTCGATCTCTGCGCCCGCCAAGCCGGCCGCCGAGCCCACCGATGGCAATTGACCTGATCCAATTCGCAATCTGGATCGCCGTGGGCTTTGGCCTGGGCGTGATATTCATGGAGGTTAGAATGAGCATTTTTGGACGTATCAACGCGCTTGAGGCGACGCTGGCAACCCTGGCCGCCGCAAACATGGCAAAAGTCGAAGGCGCTATCGAGACGGTGACCATCGAAGCATTCGACGGATTGAAAGCCGTAGTCGCGGACATGACGGCCGAGCTGGCGGCGTTGAAAGCCGTGATCGGCGATGGCAGCGACGGCGTGTCGGCCGTTACGCCAACGCCCGAGACGACAGCGCCCGATGCAACGACGCAGGAAATCGCGCCGGCGGCGGCCGAGGCAACCGCCCACTGACCGGCAAAAGCCGCATTTCAGACATGAAAAAGGGCGTCGGGATCAACCCCGGCGCCCTTCTTGTTGGAATTCCAACATGGAACGATGTTGGAAGGGTCGGCACTTTTGCCAGCTAAGTGCTTGATTTAATGGTGCCGGCTAGAGGATTTGAACCCCTGGCCCCCTGATTACAAAGTATGGAAAACGGCGGATTTCTGCGGTTTTTTTCGGGTGAAACGTTCAGACATTGGGCGGTTCAGGCGGTTTTGTTGGAAGGGTCTTCGCTTGCGGGTTTTGGGGTAAATTCGCCGCACATATCATGCCCCCAAGTTCTAGGGCGAACCATCCCGGCACCGCAAACAGTCGGCGGATAGCGATTACAGGCGCCGGGGTTGTAGTGGCCGCTATCAGTCCACCAACGGCAATAGCTACAAGTCTGCCCGCTCATGCTTTGGCTCCCTTGCTCTTGCGTGGTGCCTTTGCCGGGGTTTCGGGTTGCATGGT
>JGI24890J29729_1001001_pt1 | contig 14144 bp, 16 predicted proteins | sample FreactcultureFD7_FD_29729 | JGI IMG/M metagenome (IMG submission 29729)
AAACAATAATGGGTATCATTGATTCAGTATTAAGTATTGGTTCTACTATATTAGACAGGGTTATTCCTGATAAGAATGCTAGAGAAGCTGCTAAAGAAGAATTAGCTCGTGCTATTAATGACCAAGACTTTCAGCTTGCTTTAGAACAAATTAAAGTAAATGAAGCAGAAGCTTCTTCTGATAGCATCTTTAAATCAGGTTGGAGACCAGCTATAGGTTGGGTATGTGGTATTGCATTCTCACTACACTTTGTATTCTTTCCTATTCTAGATTGGTTTTTAGTACTCTTTGGTCATACAGCAATTGTTATACCATTTGACATGTCTACCCTTATGACAGTGTTAGGTGGTCTCTTAGGTTTAGGTGGTTTAAGAACCTTTGAGAAGATGAAAGGTGTTGCTTAAAGCGACCTAACATGAGTATCCTCGTTAAGGAAGAGTATATCAAAGCAATGTACACATTGTTTTGTAAACTCCCTCCTTTTGACAAGTTTGAATTACCCCCAGCTAGTAAGATAGAATGGACTATAGTAGACGATAGAGAGTTGTGTGGTTCTTATTCACCAGAGCCTCATTGTATTACAGTTTCTATTGCTCGTCATAGTCATTTTACCTCTATATGTAAAACACTTTTACATGAGATGGTACACATGGTTATGTACCTTCAAGGTAAGAAATATGAATTACATAATAAGACCTTTTATAAACATGTAGATAAGATCTGTTCTATCTACGGCTTTGACCCGAAAGAACTTTAACATGGTAGATCACTCACAACTAACAGAACCAGTAAAGCATGTAGTAGACGCTGTAGCAGCGGTAACAGCTCTAGGAACTATAACTACATTCTTACCTCCTATTGCAGCATTACTTACTATATTCTGGACCTTCGTTAGAATACACGATAGGTTCTTTGCTAAAAACAAAAAGATAACAACTACATCACAGGATTAATTATGGCTACTTCAGGTACCACTACATTTAGTATTACTAGGAATGACTTAATCTCAGCCTCATTAAGGGGCTTAGGTGTTCTTGAAGAAACAGCACAGCCATCAGCTCCTATGATTGAAAATGCTTCATTAGTACTCAATATGATGCTTAAAGACTGGATGATTGATGGTATTAAAATGTGGACTGTTGAAGAATATGTTATTCCATTAAAAACAAATCAAACAGATTATACTATCGGTCCTAGTAGTGCTTATGATGTAAATAAAAGTAAACCATTAAGAGTTGTACAAGCTTTTTTAAGAAACTTAAGTAACCCTACTAATGCTGTAGGTAAAGTATCTTTACTTAGTGGCGGTACAGGTTATACAGTTCAACCTACTAACCCAGTAAGTGTTACTGGTGGAGCTGGGTCTGGAGCTACATTTAATCTAACATATAGTGGTTCTATTGTTAGTGATATTAGTTTACAAGCGGCTGGTGGTAGCTATGCTGTTGGAGATATTCTTACAGTACAAGGTGGTACCTTTGTAACTCCTGCTACAATTAGTGTAGATAGTTTATCAAATACTTATGTAGATCAACCCCTCATTATTATCTCACAACAAGAGTATAACTGGTTAGGTAGTAAATTCACTACAGGTACCTCTAACAGTATTCAATATTGGCCTTATGTTGATTATGGTACTCTTAAGATATTCTTAACACCTGATGATAATACAGCAAATAATTATGAAGTACATTTAACTGTTCAAAGAGCTATCTATGATATTAATAAATCTAATGAAACATTTGATTTTCCACAAGAATGGTATCAAGCTCTTCGTTGGGGTTTAGCATCTGAATTAGTTCTTGATTATGGTATACCTGATCAAAGAGCTATTACTATTACACAAAAAGCACAAATGTATAAAGATAGACTGGCTGCTTGGGATACAGAAAATGCTTCCACTATGTTCCAACCAGATATGAGAATGGCTGCACCAAGGTTTAAATAATGGCAACATTACGACTCCCTATGGTATACCCAATTGAGCTACGAAATGGATCAACTAATAAAGGGTCTAAAATGGTTAATTGCTATGCTGAAGAAGATGGCAATACTATGTATGCTGTTAAAAGACCTGGCTTACCTTATGCTGGAGTAACTTTTGGTTCTGGTGGTAAAGGGCAAGGTTTATTTGTATTTAAGAATAAAATTATAGCAGTTGTTAATAATGTTGTCTATCAAACAGATGGCACTACTACAACAACAGTAGGTACATTAGTAGGACCTTATAGTCCTTGCTATTTTACTAAAACTATTAATGATTTATATATGTTCATCCAAAAAGGTGATAGTGCTTATACTTATGATGGTACTACATTAAAACAAATTAGTTCTACTGGTGTTCAATTTACAACAGTAACAACAGGTGGTAGTGGTTATATTGTACCCCCATTATGGACAGCGTCTTATTCATATACAGCTCCTACTAGAGTTTATTATGGACTTAATTTATATCAAATAACAGGTTCTGGTACTACAGGTACAACACCACCAACATTTACTAGCGGTTCTCAAACTGATGGTAGTGCTACTATTACTTATGTGGGTTCAATATACCCTAATGTAGTATTTGGTGTTCAGTGGGCTGCAACTACTACCTATAATATAAATGATCAAATATTTTATGGTAATAACCTTTATACAGTAACAACTGCTGGTACTACTGCTTCAACTGCCCCTACTTTTACTAGTGGATCACAAACAGATGGAACAGCTGTATTAGCTTATGCAGGTAGTCCAGCTACTGGTACAGCTACTGTTGATGCTGGTATTGTAATTGATATTGTTATTATTAATTCAGGTAGTGGTTATATTAATCCACCAATAGTTACAATAGGGGATCAATGGACTGCTTCTACACCCTATGCTCAATATCAACAATATGCTGCTAATGGTAATTTATATACAGTAACTACAGCAGGTACTTCTGGAACAACTGCCCCTAGTTTTACTTCAGGAACTGGTACAGATGGTACTTGTTCTATTAGTTATGCAGGTACTGCTGCTACAGCTACTTGCTTATTAAATGGTTTTCCTACATCAAGTGCTATTATGCCTGGTGTAGCTTATTTAGATTCTTATACATTTATCTTAACAGAAGATGGTAAGTTATGGAACTCTGGTTCTAATGATCCTACAAGTTGGTATCCATTAGACTATATAACAGCTGAAGCTGAGTCTGACTTAGGTGTTGGTGTAACCAAACACTTAAACTATATTGTAGTATTTAAACAATATTCTACTCAATTCTTTTATGATAATGCTAACCCAACAGGTTCTCCATTATTACCTAATACAACTTTAACATTAGAGTTTGGTTGTGCTAATGGTGATTCTATTGCTCAAATGGAAGAAACTGTACTATGGATTGGTGTTGGTAAAAATAACGGTAAAATGGTACTTATGTTAGATGGTGTTCGTCCTAGTCAAGTATCAGATGCTTCTATTGAAAGAATATTAAATAATTCTAGTTTAGCTAATATTAGAACATATACATTAAAAGTTTCAGGACATTACTTTTATATTCTTAATCTTCTAGATGATAATATGACTTTAGTGCTAGATGTTAAAGCTAAACAATGGTCTATTTGGACTTCTTACCTTGATGGTAAAGAAGACATCTTAGATGGAGTATTTTATACTTCTTATAATAATAAACATTATTCACTTGACAATTTGGATGGAAAGTTGTATAATATTAGTGAAGATTCGTATACTGATGATGCTGGTCCAATTCAATTTAGAGTAAGAACTAATCTAATAGACGCTGAATCAACTAAGCGTAAATTTATTTCTAGAGTAGAAGTTGTAGGTGATAAAATTGGAGCAACCTTAAGAATTAGATATACGGATGACGATTATAACAACTGGTCTCAATACCGTAATGTTGATTTGAATGCAAATCGAAGTGTTCTATATCAGAATGGTTCATTCCGTAGAAGAGCTTATGAGTTCTTTAACACAGACAATGTTCCACTTAGATTACAAGCATGTGAGGTAGATGTAGATCCAGGGGCAACCTAGGAGCTAAAATGATTGAGTTTGGTGTAGAAGGATTTGACCAAGCTAGAAGTGAAATAGAAGGTTTAATAAGTCTTCATTATGAAGAAATAGCATTAAATAAAGATATTATACCATTAGATCCTGATTGGGATAGGTATAAAACTCTTATTGCTAATAAACTTGCATATCTCATTACTGCTAGAGATGATGGTAAACTTATAGGATATTCTATATTCTTTGTTACAAACCATCTTCATTATAAGTCTACTTTTTATGCTAATAATGACCTTTTATATTTACATCCTGATTACCGTAAAGGGATGATTGGTCCAAGGCTCATTCAATATTCTGAGCAGTTCTTAAAAGCTTTAGGAGTGTCAAAGATTCTTTGGCATGTTAAATTTAATAAAGATTTCACCAGAATACTCCATCATATGGGGTATGTTGATGAAGATATAATCGTAGGAAAAATCATAAAGGATTAATTATGGGTATTTCAGCAGCAGTTGATGTCATTGGAGGAGCAGTAGCAGCCGAAGGTGTAGATGCGGTAGGCATGGGTCTTATTGGTCCTACTTTACTAGGAGCCGCAGGAGCTACAGAAGCTACTTTAGGAGCAGCTGCTTTAGGTGCTGGTATGGGTGGTATTGTTGGTGATGCTGCTTTAGGTGGGCTTGGTTTAGGTCTAAGTGGAGCAGGGGCTGCTGCAGCTATAGGAGATGTTGGTTCTACTTTATCTTCAGGTGCTTTAGATTATCTTGGAAGTGGTAGTTCTTTTACACCAGGAATATCAGGAGGTATTACAGGACTTACTTCAGGTAGTATACCTAGTGTAGGTGTTGATTTAGGTGGTACAATTGGTGGGTATGGATCTAGCTTTTCACCATTTGCTACAATTGGTGCTAATACGGCTGGTGCAGTTGATGCTGCTACAGCAGCTGGTGGAAGTAACTTTTTAGGCAACCTTAAAAATATTTCTAATATTGCTTCTGTAGGTTCTAACTTGTATTCAGGTATATTTGGTCCTCAAGGACAGTCACCTGATGCTGCTAAGCTTGCTGCAGATCCTTTTGGTCCATATCGTTCTGCTAATGCTCAAAAGCTACAAGATTTAATGAACAATCCTAATCTAGCTTATTCTTTACCTGGTTATCAATCAACTCAAAGACAAGGTAGAACAGCTGTTAATAGAAATGCTGCAGCAGCTGGTACGCTTGTTTCAGGTAATACTTTAGGTGCTATTACAGATACTACTTCTAATATAGCTAATCAATGGTTTAATAATTATGTAAGTACTTTAGCAGGTTTATCAGGTGCTACACAAGCCCCTGCATATGGTCAAAATGCCTATAATACTGCCGCTACAAATCAATCTTTAGTTCAAGCAAATCAACAAAAACAATTACTAGCAGGTCTTGCTGGTGTTGGTTCATTCTTCTCATAAAGGATTAAACATGGCTGTTCCTCAATTAACTGCTCTACCTACTTGGTATGAAGTTCAAAGTGATGTAGCAAAATCTCAACAAGAAGTTCAAAAAGCTGAAGAAGGTAGAATTTCCCTTGAAGACCAAAAGAAAGCTAGTGCAGCTTTAGGTGACTACTTTAAAATGGGTCAACAACCTGATACAGCTCAAGGTCCTAAAGGATTCCAACAACCTACTGATCAAAAACAAGCAGATCAACAAGACTTTGTACAACTTGGTCAAACATTAAAAAACTATGATCAAGAAGAACAAAAGCTTAATGCACAACTTACTTTTGCTAAGAACCTACAAGGTAATAGAGCTACTCTTGATTTAGGTATGAAGCTTGCTAATCAAGCTGACCAAGAAATTACTAAGCTTAATACTAGAAGAAAAGATGATCAAGCTTTAATGGATAAAAAGCGTGAAGAAGTCTCTGGTGTATTATTAAATATTAATGATCAACAAAGTTTAGATATTGGTATGATGCAACTTAGATCTAAGAATATAAATATTCCCCCAGTTATTCAAGTACCTATAATGGGTCAAGATGGTAAACCTCAAATGGATCCTAACACTGGTAAACCAGCTCTTAAACAAATTCGTACAGATATCTTCTCACCTGAACTTCAGAAGTTTGCTAATACTTATGGTATGAGTTTATTGGATGCTAATAAGCAATCTCAAATTAAAAATCAACTATCTGAAATTTCTAATAGAGAATCTAAACAAGGTGTATCTGTTCCTAACACTTCTATTGGTTCTAGTGACAGTAATGTATTTAAAGGTACATCTGGTGAAGAAATTGTTNCTANAGATGATAAAGAAAAACGTCTCATTGGAAACTTAAATCAACCTATGACTAAACCAGCTGCTTATCAAGTTGGCCGTAATTCTCAGGTAGCAACAATGGCTGAAGAAATCTCAGGCTTTGCTAAGTCTATTAATCAATCTATTAAAAATGACGGTTTAGGTGAAGCGGGTATGTTTGGTAATTTAAAAGACAATACATGGGTTGGTGCTATTGGTAAACAACTTGGTCTTAAGATTACTGATCCTTCTAAACAATCTTATACAGCTCTTATGAAACCATTAGCTCGTATGGCTTCTAGTCTTGAAACTGCAGGGTATGGTCAAGGTGGTGGTGCTGCTCAGATTAATGCTCTAGATGCTTCTATTACTTCTCAACCTGGTCAAGATGAAATGACTAAACTACAAAAAGTTGGTGAAGCAGCTAACATTATTAAATCAGGTTTAATGGGTGCATCTGAAAATACTTCATTTAATGCTGCTCAAAGAGAAGGTATTGCTAGAGCATATCAAGACTGGAATAAACTTATTCCATTCAACCAAAATGATGTATTAGATTACAAAGAGTATGCTAAAGATCATTTTGAAAAAGCTAACCTTAAAGGTTTTCAAACTTGGTTAAGGGATCAAGGTAGATCATTTGCTGAAAAGACTCCAAAAGAAACTACAAATACAACTAAACCAGTAAGTACTAATCAAGCAGGTCAAATTGACTATGGTAAACAATTTGGTTGGAAAAGATAATGGATGATACTATTGATAGTTATGTACCAGATGACTTATTTAAAACAGTAGTTAATATAGAATCAGGAGGTAAGCAATATGATACTTCTGGTGATATTTTAACATCCCCTAAAGGTGCTGAAGGTGCTACTCAAGTAATACCTTCTACTCAAAAAGATCCTGGATTTGGTGTTCAACCAATGAAGGACAAGTCACCTCAAGAATTTATGAGATTTGGTAAAGATTACTTATCAGCTCTCTACAACAAATACAGTGGTAGTCCTGAAAAGGCTGCTGCTGCCTATAATGCTGGACCAGGTGCTGTAGATAAACTTATTGAAAAACATGGTGATAACTGGAAAGATCATCTTCCAACTGAAACTAAAAACTATGTTGAAAAAGTCAATGAGAATTATAAACCAGCTCCTACTTGGGATGAAGTAGCTCAAAACCCAGACTTCCAAAAACTTCCTGAAGATCAAAAGAATGCTGCTCGTGATCAGTATTTCAAAGATGTAGTAGAACCTCGTATTAAGAATAAAGATCAAATAGCTGAGGTTAGAAAAGCTTTTGATACTGATACTAGTGGTAAACCTTCTACTCCTATACAAACCACTCCTACTAAACCAACTCAACTTGGTGGATTACAAACAGCTGCAAATATGATTCAAAAAGCTACTCAAGGTTATGCTAAGGGGGCTGAAAAACTTGGTTTAAGTAAAGTAACTGATTATTTATCTAAAGAAGGTGAATCTAGACAATTTAGTTTCTTACCCGTTGGTGTTGGTGGAGCTATTGGTACTGGGTTGGCTTGGGGATTAGCTCCTGAAACAGGTGGATTATCTTTATTAGCAGCTGGTGCTATTGGTGCTTTTTCTGCTGGTGTTGGAGAGGCTATTAGATCATCTGGTGGTTCTGAAGGTGCTGCTATTACAGCTGAACTTTTAACTGGTGGTGGTTATGGTACTATTAAGAAATTATCTTCTACTCCCTTAGGTGCACTTACAATGCCTAGTGCTATTAAATGGGCATCTAAATTCTTCCCAGAGTCTTCAACTGAAATTAAAGCTACCCTAGCTGCTAAAGAAGCTATGTTTGGTAAAGATACTTTTGAAGGTATGGGTACTATTGCTCATTCAGAAGCAATTCGTAAAGTTCTTTCTAATGAAGCTACTAAACTTGGTATGGAATTAGATCCTGCTAAAAAAGTATCTGAGAGTATTGTTAAAAACATCTATAAAGACACTCAAAACCTTACAATTAATATGTCTGATTTATCAAGACAATTAACAGCCTCTGGTGCTAAACCAGAAGAGATTGCTAGTATTAAGAGAATCTTAGAAAATCGTGCTAAACCTAACCTATCTGAAAAAGCTAATGCTGACATTGTAAACTACATGAAGCATGGTGGTCCTTTTAATCCTAAGGCTAATAGAGTTACTGATCAAGTTCTTAGTTCAGATACTAGACAAGCTTTTGAGAATTTTATGAAAGAGAAACTACCTAAGTTTGAATATAAGAATCCTCAAACTGGTGAGATTACTCAAATGAGTAAATATAACTATTTTGATAAAGCTGTTAATGCTGAGAAGATAGCTGAAGGTCTTGATAGTATTCCTACATTAGTTCAACATGGCTTTGAAAATAAAGCTATCTATGGTAATGATGCTAAAATGGGATTAAAGTCTGCTATTCAAAATATTATGCAAAGTCCTACTGGTAAAGAGGATTTAGCTAAAGCTGTCAATAAACATTTCTATAATATTATTGATGAAACTAAACCTTCTACTTTAGATCCTATGAAGATTACTAAAGAGTGGCAAAGACTTAGACCTATCTTACAAGAAACAAAAGCTATGAGTCAAACTGAACTTACAGCTATTTATGATAAGATTCAATCTTTACCTGCAGCAATCGGTGCTCAAAAAAGAGCAATACTTATGAGAAACATTATAGCTAATGGACTAGCTCCTGTTATTGCAGGTCAAGTATCTAAACCATTTACTTCAGAAGGACAATAATGAAAGTATTACTAATTGATCCAGCAGGTGCCTTTGTTGACTTTGCTTTAAGATGTCAAGAAGCAGGTCATGAAGTCAAACAATGGATAAGAAAAGTACCTGGTCATGATGACTCTAAAATAGGTCAAGGACTCATTCCTAGAGTCTATAACTGGCAATTACATATGAACTGGGCTGATATCATTGTTTTATCAGATAATGCTTATCAGATGAGGGAATTAGAGAAATACCATAAACAAGGGTATCCTATCTTAGGTGCTAATGACTTAACATCTGATTTAGAATTAGATAGAGGTTTTGGTCAAGACATCTTAAAAAAAGCTGGTATGGATGTCATCCCTTCTCAAACATTTAAAGACTATAATGATGCTATTGAGTATGTTAAAAATAACCCTGTAAGATATGTATCTAAACCTTCTGGTGATGCAGATAAAGCTTTAAGCTATGTAGCTAAATCAGCAGCAGACATGATATTTATGCTTGAAAGATGGAAATCTAAAAGTAAATGTAAGATGCCTTTCATCATGCAAGAGTTTGTGCCTGGTATTGAAGTAGCTGTAGGTTGTTGGATTGGACGTAATGGATTTACAGATCATATTACAGAAAACTTTGAATTTAAGAAACTTATGCCTTCTAACTTTGGTGTAAATACTGGTGAAATGGGTACAGTTCTTAAGTATGTTAAAGAATCTAATCTATTCAATGAAACCTTAAAGAAATGTGAAGACTTCCTTGTTTATCATAATTATACAGGTTATGTTGATCTTGCATTCATTATTGATGATAAGGGATCACCTAGACCTTTAGAATGGACTACTCGTCCTGGTTGGCCTTTATTTAATATTCAAACAGCCCTACACAAATCAGATCCAGTGGCATGGATGCTAGATTTAATTAATGGTAAAGATACATTAAGAACAACAAATAAAACAGCGGTAGGTATTGTTGCAGCTATCCCTGATTTTCCATTTACTAAATCAACTGGTCGTGACCCTACAGGTTATCCTATTTATGGTTTAGAAGATATTATGGAAGATGTACACTTATGTGAAGTTATGAGGGGGAAAGCTCCTATTATGAAAGGTAATGAAATTGTTACTGAGGATCATATTGTTTCAGCTGGGGATTACATTCTTGTGGCTACAGGAACTGGTAATGATGTATGCACTGCATCTAAAAAAGCTTATGAAGTTATTGATAAAATAAATGTACCTAATAGCTTAATCGTTAGAGATGATATAGGAGAAAGACTTGAAAAAGAACTTCCTAAACTTCAAAAGTATGGCTACTGCACTGACTTTATCTATGAAAAAAAAGAAGAGTCTGAAGACTAATGGCTGTTCAATTACCTCCAATACCTAATAACCCTATCACCGATGTTTTCGTCTGGCGAGATTGGTTTTTTAAAGTTTCTCAGTTACTTGTTCAGCAAGCATCTATTGCTTGGTCCAGCATTGATTTTACTGGTTCTAATCTTCGAGATATTGTAACTCGTCAACATAATGCTTTACAAGACATTCAAGGTGGTATATCTAATCAATATTATCATTTAAGTGCTGTTCAATATGCAACTGTATCTAGTTTCCCTTCAGTACCTTTTACTGTACCTAATGGAGGTACTGGGGCTACTACCTTAACAGGCTATGTTTATGGTAATGGTTCAAGTGTTATGACTGCCTCTACTACAATACCTTATTCAGTATTAACAGGTACTCCTACATTAGGAACCATGGCAGCACAGAATACTACTTCATATTCTACAACGGGTACAGATACAACTTATGCTTATCGTACAAATAATTTATCAGACTTAGCTAGTGCTTCTACTGCTAGAACTAACCTAGGGTTAGGTACTATGGCTACTCAGAATACAGGTATTACAGCTACTATTACTACAGCTGCTTTAACTGCTTTAGGGACACAGGGTAGTATGACATTTACTAATGGTATCTTAACAGCACAAACACAGGCAACTTAATGGATATAAAACTTAGAAGATTTGAATTTGGTACTACTTATACTATCGGTAAACTTTACATAGATGGTATTTATCATTGTTTTACTTTAGAAGATAAAGTAAGGGAAGGAGAAAAGGTTCAGAATGAAACAGCTATTCCTTATGGCATTTATAGTGTCATTATCGATATTTCTACTCGTTTTGGTAGGCCTATGCCTCATGTCCTAGACGTACCTGGATTTGAAGGTATACGGATTCATACTGGTAATACTTCTCACGATACTGAGGGATGTATATTATTAGGTACTACATGGGCGGGTAAAGACTTTGTAGGTAACTCTAAATTTGCTTTTGAGCCATTCTTTGAGAAGTTAAAAGAAGCAGGTAAAGCAACATTAACTATATATAAAGAAGAATAAGAAAAGGGGCATTTAAGCCCCTTTCTAATTTGTACTACCCCTTAAGGTAAGTAACTACTTCATCAAATGTAGCAAAGATTGCTACTTTCTGATCAGGTTTTTGTGTCAATACATCAATCTTAGTTGTACTCACAATAAAACCATTATCCACTTTATTTAATTGCACTTGATTGTAATTCATTAGTTCTCCTTTTTCTCAGTTTAAATTTACTACTACTCTAAATAAGAGAAGCTCTAATACTAAGTAAACCCCATCATCATCTAGTTCAGGAATATACTTAGCCTCAAGTATCTCAAATCCTACTCCTACACCACAAATTGGCCTAATAGAAACGTGCATTATATCTCACATGTTCCGCCAACACAAGCTAGGGTTTGGCTTCCCTCGGTATTATCATCCTTTTCAACCAGATCTTCCCAATTGATATCACCTGGCATATTAGATGCTAATTCTTTATATTGCTCTTCTGTTATATCCTCATAAGGTGCTTGTTGATATGTATGGTTTGAGTGGGGTAAGAAACTAATACCACTAACCTCATCAAAGTATTTCCATACCCATGCACCCACTTCAGGCCACTCATTATCTGTCACTGTAATAGTCACTGATGGTTTATGTTCACACCAATGTCTTTGATACACTAACCATAATTCTAATTGCTCTAAGGCAGTCATATCATTTCTAGTGATAGCTCCCTTAGGTGCTTTCATCGGAAACGAGAATACAGCTGTCGAATCTGGCCTAAAGACTTCGTCTTCCACTGGGAAACCTTTTTCCTTGAGGAACGAGTATACAGGATCCTTTTTATCAATTCGAACCCTTCTAATGTAAAAAGTATTGTGTCTAGCATGAATGCCACTAGCACTGTCCACCAACTGGCTGACTGTACCTGAAGGCTTAACACAAGTGATAGAAGCAGAAGGAGGAATACCAAGTTCTTTAGAAAGTTCTTCGTTTGTTTTTCTTGCTGCATCTCTTAACCTTTCTAACATTTTAGGATCAGGAGTATTAGTTACTTTACAATCCATAATACCTGTTAATGAAACACCTAATAATCGTTCTTCTTCAGTATTCTTTTTCCACTCTTCACTTAGAAATTGGAAGCTGGTGAGGGTGGATTGAAGCGTACCGAGTATTGTTGCAAGGGACACCTTGTGAGCCAAGGTAGATTCGGTATCGTTAGCCCGTACAACCACTTCCGTAAGATTGCAGAACTGTTTATCACGGAGGATAATTTCTGAACATGGATTGGTTCCGTAGCTGAGAGTTGTATCTCTTCTGCCCCATCTTCCTGCTTGACTCTGAGAAGCAATACGATTAAATATTCCTCGTTCACCTGACTTTGATTTAACCAAAGCGAGCCATTCTTCCATGAAAGTTTCACTATCGGGTCGTTCAGTATAGGCCACACTGTTGTTGGCAAGTCCTCTGTAAGGGAAATCGTTATACCATGCCCCTGTTTTTGCATCTCTCATCCTTTTATCTGTTAAGTTAGATAATGAGATTAAGGCAGATCGTCTTACACCACCTACTACCACAATCTCACCAATCATACACATAATATCATGTACTTCTAAAGAGTTTAACTTACGTCCCGCAGCTTCCTTGCATGTTGCCACCGTGAAATTAAACAGTTTTCGCAATGGATCTGGACCCGAAGCCCTGCCTCCGAAAGTTTTGAGTCTCGCACCCGACGGCCTGACCTTAGAGTAATCGATTTTAGGGACATCTCCTTCCCACAAACTGGACAATAACTTCTTGAATGCTTTTGCCCAACCCAATTTACTATCTCCGACCACAATGACATCGTCAACCTCCTTAAAGGAACTAGGTATAATAGGTAGTTTGTCAATCTCTTGTCTTTCACATGAGAATCCAACACCAGTACCATTCATTAGTATGTAAAGAGCTTCAGAAAATGCTCTCTTATTATTTATAGCAAGATAAGAACAGTTATAAGCTGCAATGTTATCTCGTTCTACAGCATCACCAGCAGTCATTAATAGACGCATAGAAGGCATTACTTCTAAGTTAATAATTGACTTTTGTAAATCTTCCCAAGGTATTGATTTAGATTCTGTTTTAGTCTTTAGATAAGAGATTAAACGATCAACAGTTTCCTCCCAAGACTCTCTTCTTCCTTGGTCATCTATGTATCTAGCATAGCGACTCTTATGTATAAATTTACTGTAATTCGTTAATGTCGTATTCATCTTCAATTTCTTTCATTAGTCTATCGTAATTGTTTTCAATAAAGTCTTCAAACCTTTCCACTATATCATAGGAATTAATACTTAGCAACTCTAGAAGAGTAATTTCATCTAGTCGTTCGGCAAGCTTTTGTTTAAGCTCTTCTAAAGTCAACATCTTAATTTCCTACGCTTTCAGTTTTATTTTTATTAGGTTCAGGACTATAACCTTTATTAATATCTTGTTCATATATAAATTGTCTTAAATAGACTACTAAATCTAAAGCTTCTTCATAGGCTTCCCATAAAGCATCTTTACCATTAAAAGGTGTTAAAGGTCTTTTATAAGTTTTGGTACCAACTCTATCTCTAAAGTCAATATCAGCTCTTACTAAATCCCACACAGGTATATCATGATCTTTCATAAAGTCTCCTAAATATTGACAAGCTTTTGCGACCCTTTAGGTTTAAGATTTGTACCATCTCTAAACCAATTACCACAGGCTCTACATTGATATCTTTGATACTTACTTGTTGTTGTAATGTTAAAGCCTCTTTT